>ENA-UOJD01002298-UOJD01002298.1-human-gut-metagenome-genome-assembly--contig:-P48-NODE-2298-length-16204-cov-10.542201_pt1 | contig 16204 bp, 18 predicted proteins | sample MGYA00242342_ERZ723889 | MGnify/ENA metagenome assembly ERZ723889
TGTTAAGCACGCCGCCAGCGTTCATCCTGAGCCAGGATCAAACTCTCATGTTATAATGTTGCTTTCGCAGAAAGTGACATTCTTGTGCGAGCCATCCGCAAAGCGGACTCTTATGCGAGCACATCCCGTTCTTTCTGTAAAAACGTTTAATCCTGCCAAAATCAAATCTGGCTTTTAATCAGAAACAATGTCCTGATTTACTGTTTTAAGGTTGCTTCTTTTATAGAAGCGTTCTTGAATGATACAACATTTTTACCAAGCAAAAATGTCGCTTGGCAACGATTCGTTTCACAAATCGTTACATTTCTCAAAATCTTTCAAGGTTTTTCACTGTTCAGTTATCAATGTTCGTTGTTTTGTTGTCAACCGCGACAACTTCTTAAGTATATCAGCTGTGCAATCATTTGTCAACAACTTTTTTATTTTTTCCAACTCTTTTTTGTGAGCTTGTCTAACAAGCAATTCATCAAAATGCAGCATTTTCAGTACCTTGCACTGTTGCCTCACGAGTCAGCTTAGATATAATATCATGTACATTTTACAATGTCAACCATTAATTTCAAATTTTTTATATTATTTTTTCTTTGTATTATCAATAAAGGAAAAGAGCCTGTTGAAGCCAGTATATTTTGCCCAACAGACTCTTTTATAAAATATTCATAAGAAGTGTCAATATCAGATTATTCTCATACAGCCATATAAGTAACGGCGACGCATATATTGCCTGAACAATCTCTTGCCCAAAAGAAGTTGTGACTGTCATTGCAACACATGCAAATACTATCCATACAATAACCATTCCCTTAACGAATCCCGCTACCGCCCCAATTGCTCGGTTAATTCCTCCAATCAAAGGTAATTTATCCACAATTTTAAACGCAATGAATATGAATCTTGTGGCAATTAATATAAGTACAAATACTATAATATATGCAACGCCCTGTATGGTCATTTGTACCATTTTTTGTGTAATCACCTCATAAACACCTGTATCTTCGAGCAACTGATCCGCAATTTTACTTTCTCCTGTCAGCTTCTCCAGGATAATTTCCGGCATTCCCGTATCATTACCACGTTCTTTTACTTCTTTTTTATCTTCCTGCTTTTGGGCATCTGCCCATTCATGTAACTTTTGATTGCAGCCTTCTTCTATATAAGTATCCAGCCTGGTATGTTCTGTCAGATAATTTGCGACATAAGGTGACAACCAGGATACAGCCACCAGTATCACAATCCATGCGACCATGGAATATAACACCCGCAAAAATCCACGATAAAAGCCCCATACAATATTCGCCGCAACAAATAAAACCGTTAATACCAATAGCCAGTTCATTGCAAACGCACCTCGTCTCTTTCCCCGTTGAAAACGAATGTATAACTTTGACTATCACTGCCTGACAAAATCTTATATATGTCTTTATCAAATGTGTATGAGAATTTACGAATACCATGGATAGTATACAGCTCACAATCATGCGTATTACGTACACAGATTTCATTATTATCAAGAAATTCTATTTTATCATATGCTATGGTAGTCTCATTTTCCATAACCGTCTTTCCTGCCATATCATATACCTTAATATTCCAGCACCCCTCTTTTTTCGGGCTGCTATATACGATTCCTACATATTTATTGTCATAAAATACACTCTGCACTTCCGTTTTGAACTTTACCTCTCGCTTTGGTGCAGGTTTTTGCGCCCCTTCAAACACAATATACCCGCTGTCCTCAATTGCAATCATTCGATTCGATGCCACATAAGAGATTTCTGATATAAATGTGTCATCGTATGTATAGGTTCCCACATTATTATCAATCTCATTTTGTCCTACGGAACCAAAATTGTAAAAGCTGACCGTCGAACGTACACTTCCTTCTGTTACGTCCAGCATATCCACAGCAAGCTTCTGTGCATCATTTGACAAAGCAATATCCACTGGAAAACTTCCCTTTTCTTCATAAAATTCCCCGTTGGTAAGTTCCTTGCCTTTACGATCATACATACGAACCGTAGATACGTTATCTTCCTTCATTAAAACAGCCACTGTTCCCTGATTGGCAATACATACTGTGCTGATCGGTGTTGTCGTCTCAATTTTTTTTGCCATACCACTTGATGTCATAATGTAAATCAATGTTCCCCCACGATCATAAATCGCAAGATATCCCTCACATATGGATACCATTGGTGTACTCATCTCAAATGACTGATTCCAGATCAATTCATCATTCTCATCTTTGTATACAATTCCATCATTATTATATTCTACGAGTTTGCCAAGAAAAGTTGTGTATTTAGCTGCTACGCTATCCTGCCGTTCCGTCTTACTGCGCACTTCATACTTCGAATAAGTACGCAAGGCGCTCCACAATTGAAAGCATACTCCAATTGTTACAATCACAATTACAGCAATTGCGAATCTCCGTATAATCCTTCGCCTGTGCTTTCTGATTTTCTCTTCAATTTCTTCCAGATTTTCATTATCCGTCTGGACTGTTTTAAAATCCATCTTGCTTGCCATGGATATTCTCTCCTTGTACTCTGCGAAACATATAAAAGTCTGTTTCTTCTTGTGCAATTATAACATTCGTTCCTCTATTAAGGAAGTAGCAATTTCTGCCCCACACGAATTTCATCGGAATTTTCCATATTATTTGCAGCTGCCAGATCCGCAAGTTTTTTTGTAGAACCATACTGCTTCTGGCATATTGCGGTCAATGTGTCACCTTCCTGCACCACATAATATTTTGCCTGAGCATTTGTTTTCGTCGTTTTTTCTGTTTTCTTTTTTTCTTTTGACTGTTTTTTCTCTTTCGCTTTTTCTTCAATTTCTGAATCAACCGTGTCAGACTTTTGTGCATTTTCCTTACTCTCGGAATCTTCTTTTTTCACATCTCCCATCGGAATATTTTCAATCGGGATCAAATCAAGTGTTTCTGTATAGGTCTCCCTTGTTGCATCCTGAGTCTCCTGATTGTTTTGTGTATTTTCGTTCCACTGGGTTCCCACAAGGACTTCTGCATTTCTTTGTTTCGAATTGATCTGATGGCTCATCGTTTCAATTACTTGTTCAATTCCTGATAGTTTGATACGATCCTGCCAGATTCCAGCACCCACAATTCCAAGCAGCAATAAGATTGCGGCAGTCATTGCATATGAACTTGCCCGATGACTTCCCGAAGCATTTTTTTCCTGCATACTTTCACGATAATGTGCTTTCACACTCGCCTGTGGCTGCACAACTTCTTTTGTACGGGAAATTTTTGGAAACTCCACCGTAACATCTGCTGTGCGCATTTTTCGAAGCTCTCTCGAATAATAAATATAAAACCCTTCTTTTTGTTGCAGATAATTCCCCTTATTTATGTAAAAACACTCGTCTCCCTCGACGCTATCCATCAGAAAAAGCACCTGATGCGCTCCGCCAAATTGTTCCCTATGCACATGTTCCAACTCTGTGGTCATGCATGGAGAAAAGCCTTTTATATCCATTGCCCATCCTACAATAATAGAATTTTCATATGAACGTTTTATTTCCCGGAAGATGTCGCTCCACGCATGATTGTCCCATTTGGGAATATTTTGCGCAAACTCCAAATCCCGTACAGGAATCGCCGCCTCCACAAATGTTGCATATTTTCCCTGACTGCATTCTGTGTGTCCCATAAATATGAACACTCTTTTCTGCGCGTAATCTTCTTCGTGAATTCTGGCATAAGCAGCATTTTCTATGTAAATTTTATCATCTTCTGTTGGATTTCCGATTTGACGGATGTTTTTTAAATCGCGTTCTTTTGCGTTTTCGATATCAATCATATCCTGTCTCCTTGTCCATCTCTGCGTTTTTGTTTCCAAGCTTTCTCTATGCTATCACACATACAGGAGCGTATTTTGCAAAAAAATGGAAGCCACAGGAAGAATCGTATGACGCGTTTCGACAGAAAAGGCACATGCTTTCGCATGTGCCTCAACCCTTCTTTGTAATTTATTTGTTTTATTTGCAGAATGCTTTTACTTTCTTGTAAATTCCCTCTGCATCAAGTTCATATTTATGAAGCAGTTCTACTGCCGGTCCTGACTCTCCAAACTTATCGTTTACGCCGATGCGAAGCATCTTTGTCGGAGCTTTCTCACATAATACTTCTGCCACTGCACTGCCAAGTCCGCCAATTATGGAATGCTCCTCTACGGTTACGACTTTTCCGGTCTTTGTTGCAGATGCAACCACAAGTTCCTCATCCAACGGTTTGATTGTGTGGATGTTGATTACTTCTGCGGAAATTCCATCTGCTTCGAGCATCTTTGCAGCCTCTAATGACTCAGACACTTCCAGTCCGGTTGCAAAAATCGTTACGTCGGTTCCCTCTTTTAATGTGATTCCTTTTCCAATTTCAAATTTGTAGTCTGGTGTGTCGTTAATAACAGGAACGGCCAGACGTCCAAATCTCAGATATACCGGTCCCACATGCTCATATGCTGCCTTTACTGCTGCCTTTGCTTCTACATCATCGGACGGATTGATTACAACCATTCCAGGAATCTCACGCATTAATGCAAGGTCCTCCAGACACTGATGTGTTGCACCATCCTCTCCTACGGAAATGCCGGCATGTGTTGCACCGATTTTTACATTTAAGTGTGGATAACCGATGGAGTTACGCACCTGTTCAAAGTTACGTCCTGCTGCAAACATTGCAAAAGAGCTGATAAATGGTACCTTGCCGCAAGTAGATAATCCTGCTGCAATACCAGTCATATTACACTCTGCAATACCACAATCCCAATGACGCTCCGGGAATTCTTTCTGGAAAATGCAGGTCTTTGTAGCACCGGCAAGGTCAGCATCCAATACGATCAGTTCTTCATGTTCCTTACCAAGTTCTACCAATGCGTTACCATAACTGTCACGTGTTGCGATTTTCTTTACTTCTGACATAATGCTTCACCTGCCTTCTCAAGATCTTCCATTGCAATCTTGTATTCTTCATCGTTCGGAGCTTTTCCGTGCCATCCTGCCTGGTTCTCCATGAAGGAAACACCTTTTCCTTTTACGGTCTTTGCAATAATGGCTGTCGGCTGTCCCTTTGTCTCACGTGCCTCTTTAAATGCTGCACGGATTTCATCAAAATTATTTCCATCAATTACGATCGTGTGGAAATTGAATGCTTCAAATTTCTTGTCAATTGGATATGGAGAACATACTTTGTCGATTTCTCCGTCAATCTGCAAATTATTGTTGTCGACAATAACAACCAGGTTGTCCAGCTTGCGGTGTCCTGCCCACATAGCAGCCTCCCAAATCTGTCCTTCCTGAATTTCACCATCTCCGGTAAGTGTGTATACACGATAATCTTTGTTGTCAAATTTGCCGGCTGCTGCCATACCAACGGCTGCTGATACACCCTGACCTAATGATCCACTTGACATATCAATACCCGGAATGTGTTTCATATCCGGATGTCCCTGTAAATAAGAACCTGTATGACGAAGTGTCACAAGATCCTCTTTTGGAAAATACCCTTTCTCGGCCAGAGTCGAATACAGTCCCGGTGCAACATGTCCCTTGGATAACACAAAACGGTCACGGTTTACATCTTTCGGATTCTTTGGATCTACATTCATCTCTTCAAAATACAGATACGTAAAAATATCTGCTGCAGATAATGATCCACCCGGATGTCCGGATTTCGCACTGTGCACTGCGGTTACAATGCTTTTGCGAATTTCATTCGCGATTTTTTCCAATTCTAAATTGTTCATAGTGTCTCCTTTTCTTTATAATTCCGTTCTCCCCTGTAATGCGCGAAGAAGAGTAACTTCATCAATGTATTCCAAATCGCCGCCAACCGGCACTCCGCTTGCAATTCGCGTCACTTTAATTCCCGTCGGCTTGATCAGCTTGCTGATGTACATCGCCGTGGTTTCTCCTTCAAGACTCGAATTTGTCGCAATGATTACCTCATTAACATCCTTCTCCAGGCGAACCATAAGTTCCTTGAGTTTGATGTCGTGTGGACCGATTCCAAGCATCGGCGAAATAGCACCGTGAAGAACATGATAAACACCTTCGTATTTTCCTGTCTTCTCATATGCCACAAGATCCCTTGTATTTTCTACCACCATAATAGTTTTATGGTCTCTTGCTTCATCACTGCATATAGGACAAATTTCCTGGTCTGTCAAGTTAAAACAGCATTTGCAGTATTTCACATTCTGTTTTGCGGATATGATTGCAGAAGAAAGTGCCTTCACATTGTCCTCCGGCATATTCAGGATGTAAAAAGCGAGTCTCTGCGCCGACTTCGCCCCGATACCCGGAAGTGCAGACAGTTCTTCAATCAGTTTGGCGATTTCATTACTATAATATTCCATATTAGAATGGGAATCCTCCACCTAAGCCACCTGTGATCTGTGACATTGATTTCTGTGTTGCTTCATCAACCTGACGCATCGCCTCGTTGGTTGCTGCCATAATAAGATCCTCTAACATCTCGATATCATCCGGATCAACAACTTCCTCTGAAAGTTTTACTTTTGTTACTTCATGCTTTCCGGATACAGTCACCTCTACAGCTCCACCGCCTGCTTTTGCTGTAATCTCCTGCTCCTCTAAAGCTTTCTGCGCTTCTTCCATCTGCTTTTGCATTTTCTGCGCCTGCTTCATAATGTTATTCATATTTCCAGGCATGCCACCTGGGAATCCACCTCTTTTTGCCATCGTGGGGTATCCTCCTACTATATTTTATATATTTACTATCTTACCATTAGAAGTTCTCTTCCTCAATATCAAAATTAATCGCTAGTCGAAGATCCGGAACCGTGTCCGCCGCACTTCGCCCGCTTTCATTCATACGTAGAGTCACTTCTACATCTTTTCCGATCCGCTCACCGATAATCTGTTTAAAATGTGTCATGCATCCCGCCTTGTCTTCGTTAAGATAACTATATGCATTCGCATCATCAAATACGAGCATCAATTCTCCGGCTGCTCCGAGACTCGGAACGGCTTTATTTAAATACTGCCTTGTAATTCCACCGGCTTCCGACAACATTGCTTTCCAGTTTTTGATAATCTGCTGCACATCATCCGGGATTGCTTTCGGTAAAACTGGCTTTTCTACCGGTGCTTTCGTTCTCGTCTCCGGAACAGATGCGGACGCAGCTGGAACAGTCACCACGCCATTTTCCAGCTTTTTCTCCAGTTCATCCATTCGTTCCAGCAAAGAGGAATAATCCCGTTCCATCTGCGGACGACAGAGTTTGATAATGGCCACTTCCAATAGGATACGTTTCTGTGCTGCAAATTTGATCTGATTGCTCAACTCGGAAAAAATGCGGATATACCGAACCAATACCTCCGGACTTACCATCTGTGCCTCTTCTTTGAGTGCTGCCAGATTGTCTGCGGACATATCCAGCACTTCTTCCATCTCATCGGAGCTTTGCATCAAAAGGAGATTGCGCATATACCAGGTAAAATCATTGACGAGCTGTCCAAGTTCCCGGCCTTCATCTACCAGCTCATTAACCGTCTGAATGGCCGCCACCACATCCTGATTCAGAATCTGACGAAGCAGCTTCGAAAAAATCTCCGTATCCACCGCGCCAAGTACTTCCAAAACGTTCTCATATGTGAGTTTCTCGCCTAAATGGAATGCGATACACTGATCCAGAAGGCTGAGTGCATCTCGCATCGATCCATCTCCGGCTTTTGCCACATACCGCAACGCGCGATCCTCTACCTCTACCTTCTCCTCCTGCATAAGTTCTGCGAGTCGGTCTGTAATCGTATCTATGGAAATCCGATGAAAATCATATCGCTGACATCGGGATAAAATCGTAATCGGTATCTTATGCGCTTCCGTCGTTGCCAATATAAATATGACATATGCCGGCGGTTCTTCGAGTGTTTTCAACAATGCGTTGAACGCTCCTGCTGAAAGCATATGTACCTCATCGATGATATAGACTTTGTATTTGCCTTCGGTCGGGCGATAAGCAACTTCTTCCCGGATCTGACGTATATTGTCTACACCATTGTTGGAGGCCGCATCAATCTCAATTACATTCATAGAAGTCCCGGCAGCAATGCCCCTGCAAGTGGGGCATTCGCCACAAGGACTTCCATCTACCGGATGTTCACAATTGACGGCTTTTGCAAAAATCTTGGCTACTGTGGTTTTTCCTGTTCCTCTCGTTCCGCAAAACAGATATGCATGTCCTATTCGATCGGCTTTGATCTGGTTCTTCAGTGTTGTCACAATATGTTCCTGTCCCTTGACATCTTCAAATTCCTGCGGACGGAACTTACGGTATAACGCCGTATAAGACATGTTCTATAACCTCCTAGTCACCGAAACTGATTCCAATTCTCTTCGCTTCTTTGATCATCTGGCTGTCCGAATCTACCATTTTCAGCTTTCCGGCCACATCTCCTAACGGAACCCGTTTCGTCTTGTTGTTGATCATGGCAATCATGCAGCCATAATCTTCATCCATGATTGCTTTTGCGGCAGCAGAACCCAAACGAGTACAAAGTACACGGTCATACGGACATGGGCTGCCACCTCTCTGTGTATGTCCCGGCACTGCAACACGTACCTCGGTACCACACACTTCTTTGATTTTGTCTGCCACTTCGTAGGATACAGACGGGTATTTGCTGTTGGCAAGTTTTGCCTTATATTCCTTCTTGCTTAATGCTGCATCTTCTTTGGAGATTGCTCCCTCTGCAACTGCAAGAATCGTAAAGCCTTTGCCATCCTTGCTTCTCTTCTGGATTGCTTCTACAATTTTGTTAATATCATATGGAATCTCCGGAAGTAAAATGATATCTGCGCCGCCTGCAATACCTGCATACAACGTAAGCCATCCTACTTTGTGTCCCATTACTTCTACAATAAATACACGATTATGTGATGCTGCAGTTGTGTGGATACAATCAATTGCTTCGGTTGCTATATTAATGGCACTCTGGAAACCAAATGTCACATCCGTTCCATATATATCATTGTCAATTGTCTTTGGAAGATGAATTACATTCAATCCTTCTTCACGAAGAAGGTTGGCTGTCTTCTGTGTTCCGTTTCCACCAAGAATAACCAGACAGTCGAGATTTAGCTTGTGGTAGGTCTGCTTCATGGCCTCCACTTTATCAAGACCGTTTTCGTCCGGCACACGCATCAGCTTGAACGGCTGGCGGGAAGATCCAAGAATCGTTCCACCTTTTGTTAAAATCCCGGAGAAATCTGCAGATGTCAGATGTCTGTAATCACCATAAATCAGACCCTTATATCCGTTTTCAAATCCGTATATCTCTAATTCTGAAACATTTGCCGAAAGTCCCTTTACGACACCTCTCATCGCAGCATTCAATGCCTGACAATCACCACCACTTGTCAACATTCCAATTCTCATCATGCACTTTTCCTCCATATGTTGTCTCACTAATTATCTCCAAAAACCTTTTTTATTATAACGTAATTTTTTAGGGATAACAAGACAAGTGTCTTGAAAAATGCAGTGGATTTGATATAATAAAGGAGCACTTCGCATGCATAATTGCTTTGCGATGCGAAGAATGGAGAGTTGTCCGAGTGGTCGAAGGTGCCGCACTCGAAATGCGGTTTGCGTCGAATAGACGCAACGTGGGTTCGAATCCCATGCTCTCCGCTATATAAAGCGCATAATTATTGCGTACAACAAAAAGCATCGTCTGCAAATCAACTCTGCAAACGATGCTTTCTCTTATTCCTGTTCCTGCACCTGACGGTCTCGCCGGTTATCTCTCCGGCGTCTTCTGTAATTATCATGTCGACCATTATTTTCATTCTCACTGCGGTCTCTGGTTTCATGATTCTCTCGCTGTGGGCGATTTCCCAGTTCGTTTTTCTCCTGATTTGCCTTGCGGCGGTCATCCGGAATTACACGCTCCTTTTTCCGTCCAATATACACGTTCCATTTCATATATGCTTCCTGTGCATTTCTTGATTTATAAATCACATTACGTTCTTCACCAACGATATCTGTGATACTATACCAGCCCTTGTCATACTGAAACTCAGCAACTTTTCCTTCCAGTTCTTTGTTTCCCAGTACGAACTTATGCACTGCCTGCTGCTGCGCCATTCTAGCCCTCCTTATTATGTAAAACGTACTCTACTGCTTCTTTTAATTTCTCATCCCGTTCAAGTTCCTCTGTTCCAATCAGCGCCTGCGCTTCTTCTCTGGTAAAAAGCTCCCGAAGTACAACCTGATGATGGTCTACCGGAATATAGGATACCTTGTCTGCATCAAAGACGGAGCGGAGCACATAATATGGCACGCCCGGCACTCCTTTTGTGGCGGAAAGTGATACGATATTGTCTACCCGGCATACGCCTTGCGTTTCACTGTAAATAATCTGCTTTTTTTCAAACATGTCCTCATCCACCTCAATGTATCAATTCTGCAAACAATGCTTTTTTATTATAGCATAGGCCGTTTCTTTTTTCAAAAATCATTTTTCTGCCGGATTGCATGCAATCCAAGCGGTCCTGTCAGGCGAAGCGGTTCTCTTTTTTTCGTATTTGTCTGTGCCTCGGTTACAGCTGCCAGATGATTTCGAATATCCTGCATGCGTCGATCCAAAGCAGCGCTCACTTCTGCACATTCAGAGAGTTCCTGCGCCAGCTGCTCCGCCTCTTCCGGCGGAACATTTTTCTTATAACGCACTTTATGTTCCAGACTTGCCCAGAAATCCATCGCAATCGTACGCAGCTGTACTTCGACTTTCATCTCACGCTTTTCGTTCTGGAGGAAAATTGGAACTGCAACGATCAGATGTAAACTGCGGTATCCACTTTCTTTTGGCTTTTGAATGTAATCCTTTTTCTCAATCAGACGAATATCGTCCTGCCGCAAAAGACAGTCTGCCAGCAAATAGATATCTTCCGGGAAGGAGCACACCACCCGAACACCTGCAATATCGTTGATATTTTCCTCGATGGCTTCCAATGTCAGCGGGAGTTCTTTTTTGCGCACTTTTTTAATAATGCCATCCATGGATTTCACACGGGTCTTAATTGACTCGATCGGGTTGCGGTCATATTCGAGGGAGAACTGCTCATTCAATACTTTGAACTTTGTTTCTACCTCCATGATTGCACATCGGTAATAAGCCATAAGGGAATCCAATGGTTTTGTATTATCTTTTACAAAATCAAGAAATTCATCGGACATCAGGCTGTGACGCACAAAAGTATCCATAGCCTGTTCTACATAAGTATTCATGTTTTTATCTATCATAATCTGCATCTCCATTTGTATGTGTATTTCATCTTTTGATCAGATAACTATTCCACTACCTGTATAGTTCAATTATAACTTACCTTCTGTGAAAACAAAATGGATAAAAGATAAAAGATTAAAGTTATATAAAAAAATCCCTGCATTGCTGCACAATACAGGGATTCTATAGAGCACGCTACATGTAAAATTGCTTCGCAATATAGCGTGCGTAGGAATCACATCTACGATGTGATTCAATCTTTAAATAAATCAGTAGAGTAGTAGCGGTCTCCACTATCCGGCAATAATACTACAACCGTCTTGCCTTCGAATTCCGGACGTTTTGCAACTTCAAGTGCTGCATAAAGTGCTGCACCAGAAGAAATACCAACTAATACACCTTCCTCTTTGGCAATGATCTTTCCATATTCGAAAGAATCTTCATTGTCTACCGGGATAATTTCATCATATACTTCTGTATTTAATGTGTCTGGTACGAATCCGGCTCCGATACCCTGAATCTTGTGCGGTCCTGCCTGACCGGTAGATAATACTGCAGAAGTTGCAGGCTCAACAGCAACGATCTTTACATCCGGGTTCTTGCTCTTTAAGAATTCACCAACACCAGAAATTGTTCCACCGGTTCCAACACCAGCTACAAATGCATCTACTTTTCCGTCAGTATCTTCCCAGATCTCCGGTCCGGTTGTCTTTCTGTGTGCTGCAGGGTTTGCAGGATTCTCAAACTGAGATGGGATGAAGCTATCCGGAATCTCCTGATGTAATTCCTCAGCCTTTGCAATTGCTCCCTTCATTCCCTTGCTTCCATCAGAGAGAACCAATTCTGCACCATACGCTTTGATGATGTTTCGGCGCTCAATACTCATTGTCTCAGGAAGAACGATGATCAGTCTGTATCCTTTTGCTGCTGCGATTGCTGCGAGTCCGATTCCGGTGTTTCCGGATGTCGGCTCGATAATGGTAGAGCCCGGCTTTAATTTTCCGTCCGCCTCTGCCTGCTCGATCATTTCTTTTGCGATACGGTCCTTAACAGATCCAGCCGGATTAAAGTACTCCAGCTTTGCAAGTAATCTTGATTTTAAACCAAACTTCTTCTCAATATGTGTCAATTCTACTAATGGTGTATTACCAATTAAACCTAATGTTCCTTCATAAATATGTCCCATGATCCAACCTCCGATTTTATCGTTCCATTTTTAATTTCTTATTTTCATACCCGGTTACTAGGAATTAATTTGTTGTATTGAATATACACCCTTTCCTGCTTACTGTCAACTACTTTTTTTGAAACTCGTGAACAAAGGCTATCCGTTTCTGTAAAATTGTGATATGATGGTCAAAAATCACGTACCAAAGGGAGGTATGACATATGTACGAATTTACAGAAGACTGCCTGATTCATATTGACGAAATTGATGACGAACACCGTCGCTTATTTCAAATGCTCAACGAAGCCATCCAGCTCGCTGACGAATCCGCAGATGTAACACCTGTTGCAAATAATCTCATTGCAAATCTGAAAGATTATGCAGCTACACACTTTGCACACGAAGAGACCTATATGGAAAGCATTTCCGATCCGGAACTTCCATTGCAACGCAAAGAGCACGCCGCTTTTACCAAAAAAATAAATACATTTGTACCAGATACATCATCGGCAGATGCAGCCCGCGAATCACTGCAGACATTGCTTAACTATCTTGCCCACTGGCTTTTTAACCATATTTTGAGCAGCGATATTATGATTGGAAAACTTCCGTCCAAAACTGAAAAAGCAAGCGACCCATTCGCCTTTACCGATGCATTCAAAACAGGAATCCAGTCCGTAGATGACCAGCATCAACGGCTTTTCGATATTATCCGGGAGACAAACGACCTGATTCATGAAGAACTTCTTCATGACAAATACGATGAAATCATGCGATTACTCACCCAGTTACGGGAATATACGGAATTTCATTTTCATGATGAGGAAGCCTTAATGGAACGTATTCACTATCCGGAACTAGAAGCTCAAAAGCGTGCGCATACGGCATTTGTGGAACGTCTGGTAGAGATTGATTTGTCAGATCTTGACAATATGGATGACAACCAGCAGGATTATCTGATTAATCTTGTTGATTTTCTTCTTAGCTGGCTATCCAATCATATCTTAGGCTCCGATATGAAAATCGGAGAATATATGAAAAAAAATAATCTTGCCAAGTAGGGAAAATTCCCTGCTTAGCAAGATTTTCAAATCTTATTACCAGTCTTCATCATCTTCGTCGTCATCTGCATCTTCACCTAACAACGCTTCCTTCAATGTTCTCCATCCAAGAACCGCACATTTCACACGTGCCGGCATATGGGCAATATCCCGAAGCGCAGATGCCTCTTCGAGAGAGTCAATTTCCTCCTCGCTGGCTTCGCCTTTGATCATCTTCATGAAAATTTTGCCCATCTCCAGGGCCTCTTCCTTCTTCCGTCCGATAACCATTCCAAGCATAATATCCGCAGAAGCCTGGGAGATTGCGCAGCCATCTCCGACAAAAGCGCCGTCTACAATAGTGTCTCCATCTGTTTTTAACTTCAGGAAAATATCATCTCCACAGCTCGGATTCACTCCTTCGAGAACAATATCCGCATCCTCCATGTCGTGTTTAAATTCCGGACGCACATTGTGTTCTGTCAGTATTTCGTTATAAAAACTTCTATTTTCCATATCCCATTCGCTCCCTTATACTTGCAATACTCTGTACGAATAAATCTGCTTCTTCTTCTGTATTATAAAACATAAAACTTGCACGTGTTGCAGAATTGATTCCCAGATAATTGAGCAGTGGCTGTGCACAATGATGCCCTGCACGGACACAGATTCCATCAGAGATCAGGATTTCGCTCACATCGTGTGGATGTACATCATCGATGGTAAATGTAAGAATGCCTGTATGTTCTTCCGCTTTATCCGATCCTAATACGTGAACATGCGGAATCGCTTTCAGTCCATCAAACGCACGCTTTGTCACCGCCAGCTCCTGTTTCTGCATCGTTTCAAATCCAACAGACTGCACATATTGGATTGCTGCGTGTAATGCAGCAGCACCGGCAGCATTTACCGTACCGGCCTCAAACTTATGCGGAAGTTCGGCATATTTTGCGCCCTCTCTTGTCACCGAATCGATCATCTCTCCTCCAGAAAGAAATGGTGGCATCGCTTTCAACAATTTTTTCTTTCCGTATAAGACACCAATTCCCATCGGTCCAAAAAGCTTATGTCCGGAAAAAGCAAAGAAATCCGCATCCAGATCCTGCACATTGACCGCCATATGCGGTGTGCTCTGCGCACCGTCCACAACGATTACCGCACTTTTCTCGTGCGCCATTGCGGCAATCTCCTTTACCGGATTCTCCCGTCCCAGCACATTGGACACCTGTGCGATAGCAACAATTTTCGTTTTCTCCGTAATCTGCTGACACACTTCATCCAAATCCAGTGAGCCGTCCGGACGGCATTCCATAAAGCGGAGCGTCGCACCGGTCTGTCTTGCAACCATCTGCCACGGGAGCAGATTGCTGTGATGTTCCATAATGGACACAAGGATCTCATCGCCTGCCTCCACATGATTCAGGCCATAGCTGTATGCTACCAGATTGATACTTTCGGTCGTATTTCTTGTGAAAATAATTTCCCGCGCGGATTTTGCGCCAATAAAATCGCGCACAGCTTTGCGGGCATTCTCGTACAAATCTGTCGCTTCCATGCTGAGCGGATAATTTCCGCGCAATGGATTCGCATTGTGCTTTTTATAAAAATCTGTCTCTGCATCTATGACACACTGTGGGCGCTGCGAAGTGGCAGCGTTGTCAATGTATACCCAGTCGTGCCCAATGGATGCATTTTCCGGAGTACCGATGGATGTCAGCAAAGGAAAATCCTTTCTATAATCCGTCATGTTACACCTCCCCAAGTTCTTCATCTATGATTGCAGCAAATTTGTCATCTGCGATCAGTCCTTTCAGGCGCTCAATGCTGGCGCGTGCCATAATATTCTCTGCCTGTTCTTTGTCAATGCCTCTGCTTGCAAAATAAAACATGGTATCTTCATCCAGTTCGCCGATTGTTGCGCCATGGTTTCCAACCACATTTTCTTCCGAGCATAAAATAACCGGAATGGTTTTGTTTTCCACATCATCGCCCAGCATAAGCACCGTCTCCTGCTCATTTCCGACCGAATCTGCAGCACCTGTCTTAAAGTCAATCGTTCCACGGAAAATTTTCTTTGCACCATCGCGTAAAGCTCCTGCTACGTTGATTTCACTTTCTGTATGTTTTCCAAAGTGATTGACCACTTCATTCATATCAATGACATGCGTATGCTGGCCAATATATCCGATATCACTCTTGAAACCACTTCGATCACCATTCAATGCAATTGTAGTATCCGAATAAATATCGCCTTTTCCCATATAAATCTGCACCAGCTCGATCTGCGCATTTTTCTCGCAGGTTCCCTGAATCGCATTGTATACAAGCGAATCCTCTGCACTGTGCTGCAACTGGATCAGACGAATGTGTGCGTCCTCCTCGAGTGTCAGGTTCGTATAAACCGCAAGCTTGCCGGTTGGTGCATAATCCATAAATACCGTTGTTGTCTCGCCTTTTGCTGCATGTATGTTAATTTTTTTACTGCTGTATTCACCCTCTCCCGTAATAGAAAAACGCGCGGTCTCTTCCTGGCCGACAGATATATTTTCCTCCGGAAGTTCTGTTGTATGTTCAAAATCCCATGGGAGCTTTGTCTCGTTGACCTTCAGCCAGTACCATGTCTTCGATGGGAGTTTGTTAATCGTCATTTCTGTCATTTTTGCCCTTGTATGATAATTAGGAAGTTAATTATCACACGTTCCCTTTCTTTTAATATCGT
>ENA-UOJD01002300-UOJD01002300.1-human-gut-metagenome-genome-assembly--contig:-P48-NODE-2300-length-16196-cov-12.297441_pt1 | contig 16196 bp, 18 predicted proteins | sample MGYA00242342_ERZ723889 | MGnify/ENA metagenome assembly ERZ723889
GCATGTAGAACAAATATCTTAGATAATTATGAAAAATAGAGTACGTTTTTTCTTCTTGTTTCTCGGCTTGCTGGGAGCGTTGGCAGTTCATGCACAAATCAATGAGTTGCCACGTTCCACACCCGAGGCAGAAGGAGTCCCTTCCAAGGCTGTCACTGCCTTGTTTGATTCACTGATGGCATTGCCGAAAACAGACATCCACAGCGTGGTGGTGCTGCGTCACGGCAAGGTCATCGGAGAAATCTATCCGGTTCCGTTCGCACCGGAATATCGCCATACCATGTATTCCTGCTCCAAAACCTTTGTCGGGGCTGCCGTAGGACTTGCCATTGCAGACAACCGCTTGCGTTTGACAGACCGCGTCGCCGCTTTCTTCCCGGAACTTCTTCCTGATTCGGTTTCCGCTAATCTGGCAGACATGACTGTCCGTGACCTGCTTACCATGACGTCGGGTATCACTCCCGACTGGAATATGCGCAACCTCACTTCCGACTGGATACGTACCTTCCTTGCCAAACCGGTGAAAACTCCGGGCAAGAAGTTTGAATATGATTCGATTAGTACCTATATGCTTTCTGCCATTGTGCAGAAGGTGACGGGCATGACCTTGCTGGATTATCTGAAGCAGAAGCTTTTCATCCCGATGCATATCACGGACGTTGCGTGGGAGATAAGCCCCGAAGGCATCAATACCGGTGGCTGGGGACTGCATATCCAGAGCGAGTCGTTGGCAAAATTCGGATTGTTGCTGCTGAACCGGGGTGTTTGGGAAGGCAAGCAGTTGCTCCCGGCTTCCTGGGTGGAGCAGATGATGACCAGACAGATAGGAGATTATGGCTATCAGATGTGGCTTTGCGAATATCCGGGTGCTGTACGTGCTGACGGGGCTTTGGGACAATACATTCTGATTGTTCCGGATAAGGATATGGTAGTGGTCATTACCGAATGTACATTGATAGACGGTCGTCGGCAGCGTCGTCTGGTCTGGAACCGCTTGTTGCCGGAGGTCGGTGACCAGGTATTAGCGCCCGGTAAGGACTACAAGCGCCTGCAGAAGAAACAGCGTTCTTATCAACTGCCGTTAGTGCAAGGAAAGGCTGCTTCCTCCCTTTCACAGAAATACGCAGGCAAGCGCATCCTGCTCGGAGAGAACAAATACGGATGGCAATCCATCGAACTGCAATTCAAGCAGCAAGAAGTAGTGATGACTGTGGTGGAGAAAGACGGAAAGACATACAGTCTTCCGTTTGGCTATAAGCAATGGTCGAAAGCGGCAATTGATGGCTATCCTCCGTATTCGGTTGCTGCAAAGGGGCGTTTTAAGGGTATAGAAGGCCCTTTCCAGGTGGCAGGCAGTTATGCGTGGGCGTCACCTGATGCTTTGCAACTGAAAGTACATTATGTCAACTGGATAAGCGCTCTTGGGCTTACGCTCTGCTTTGAGGATAACAAGGTACTCCTGACTGTTACGGAGAATTATTCTTCGGGTGAAGGGGTGACTTTCGAAGGTACATTAGCGCATTAAAATAATGAATCGTATTTTGCTTACTCTAAAACGGCCTTTTATCTGGCTGTACCGTTTCCGGCACCGTTGCGGCTACGGTGTACATTCTCCTTTTGCCTTTAACCTGATTACGCATGTAATTTACGAAAGTACGGCTTATTATAAATATGAAGAGCTGGCCAAGGCACAGAAGCAACTGGAGCTGGAGAAAGATAAACGTTGGAAGTACGAATCGAAGAAAGTAAAACGCCTTCTGTTTCGTCTGGTAAACTATACCCAGCCGGAGACCATTGTAGATGCCGGTACGCTTGCCGCTTCTGCCCTCTATCTGAAAGCGGGGAAGGAGGGAGCAGATTATACTTCGGCTTCCGACCTTTCCGAGCTCTTTCTGGAGAGTGGCGTTCCCGTTGATTTCCTTTATTTGCACGATTATCGTCATCCCGATTTTGTAGAGGAGGTCTTCCGCATCTGTTCTGCCCGTACCAGGGGAAAGTCTGTTTTTGTGATTGAGGGTATCCGTTACACTCCGCAGATGTCTGCCCTCTGGAAACGTATGAAGCAGGACGGGCGGGCGGGTATTACGTTCGACCTTTATGACCTTGGTATCATATTCTTCGATAAAACAAAGATAAAACAAGACTATATTGTCAACTTTTGATTATCTTTAGGCGTTTCAATAGTGATTAGCGGTTAGTGATTAGTGCTTAGCTCCACTTACTGGCTGCTAAACATTAATCCCTAACCCCTAAACATTAATTCCTTATGAAGATATACACCAAAACCGGAGATAAAGGAACCACCTCTCTTGTAGGCGGAACCCGTGTACCTAAAACGCATATCCGCCTTGAGGCATACGGTACGGTGGATGAGCTGAATTCCAATCTGGGTCTTCTCATCACGTACCTGCTTGACGGAAAGGATAAAGATTTTCTGCAGCAAGTGCAAGACAGACTTTTTGCCGTAGGCTCTCATCTGGCCACAGACCGGGAGAAAATGGAGCTGAAAGAAGCCAGTATCATCAGCTCGGAGCAGGTGGAAATGGTGGAGCGGGAGATAGACCGTTTGGATACTCTTTTGCCTCCTCTTTCAGCCTTTATTCTTCCCGGCGGAAGTCGCGGTGCGGCAGTCTGCCACGTTTGCCGTACGGTTTGCCGTCGTGCAGAGCGTCGGATTCTTGCTCTGGCCGAACAAGTGGAAATCGCTTCGGAATTACTGGCTTACGTGAACCGCTTGTCTGATTATTTGTTCGTTCTTTCCCGTAAAATGAATCAAGACGACAAAAAAGGTGAAATATTTTGGAATAATAGTTGCAAGTGAAATAAATTGTTATACTTTTGCCGAAAAATAGAAATAGGACTTAATATTCACAATTTTAATACTAGAGACTATGTATTGGACATTGGAATTAGCATCTAAGTTGGAAGATGCTCCTTGGCCGGCAACTAAGGATGAATTGATAGATTATGCCATGCGTTCGGGTGCTCCGCTTGAAGTGATTGAGAATCTGCAGGAAATGGAAGATGAAGGCGAGATTTATGAAAGCATAGAAGATATTTGGCCCGATTATCCCAGTAAAGAGGACTTTTTCTTCAACGAGGAGGAGTATTAATGCAAAAATCGGCAAAAGGACTTGAAAATCAAGCTGAAAATCAATAAAATGGGCGATTCAAAAATCGTCCATTTTTCGTTTTAAGGCGTTTTAAAGCCGAATATGTTTCCCAAAAATTACATTATTTTTGCTCCATATTCCTAAATTTAAAATAGTAAGTATATGGGACGAGTTAAGTCATTAAGTAATTCAGGCAGCTTTGTTTTGCGGAAAGATAATCAAAATGCTAAAGGTGAGTATCAGGTTTATATTCAATATTCATTGGATAGAAAGATTGCAAAAGATAAAACGGATGTGTGGGTGAAGGAGAAGGAATGGAACGATAAGGCACAAAAGGTTCGTGCTACCCATCCGCAAAGTGTCCGACTGAATAAGATGCTTGATAAAAAGAAAAATGATATTGATGCGCTGATATTAGATTTCCCGTCTGAGAAACGTTTAACAATTGATGTACTGCGCTCAATGGTTAGAGGTGAATACAATGCGAATGAGGAGAAAAATCAGGATTTTGTACAGTTGGCTATTGACAATTTAGAATCGTTATATAAGACGGAAAAGATAGGTATAAGTGTTCGTGATAATGGTTTAAATGGTTTGAAACTGTTTCGTACTTTTCTTTTGGAGGAATTAGGTGAAGATAGCATTAGTATTGCTGATATGACGGAAGATATAATAGATTCTTATATTATATGGCGAAAAAGTAAACGTAATAATATAAATGCCACTATCAATAAGTCATTAACTCCATTGATGAAGGCTGCAAAACTTGCAGCAAGAAAAGGGTTGATGGAAGCGTCTGTTGCTGATGCAATATCAGAAAAGTATTTGCCAATTAAAACGAAATTATCGGATGAAGATGCGGAAGATGAAGATGTACACTACTTGACTAAAGAACAGTTGAGTAAGTTTGTTGCGTTGTATAATGTAGTGAAATATCCACGTACAAGGGAATATATGGATATGTTTTTATTTGCCTTTCATGCTTGCGGTTTGCGCTTCTCCGATATACTAACCCTTCAATGGATGCACGTTGATTTGGAAAAGCATAAGTTGAAAAAAGTTCTGTATAAGGGACAAGTACCACATGAAATTACCTTGAATGATGCGGCAGTAAAAATCTTGGAGCAATGGAAGATGAAAAAAAGAAGTAACCGCTTTGTATTTGCTTTGCTGCCTGATGATTTTAATTTGGCTGATGAAGAAGAACTTAAACGAATGCGGATTAATAAGAACACTCCTATAAAGGTGTCGTTAAAAGCATTAGGACATAAAATCGGAGATTTGTCATTCAATTTGACGATGCACGTTGCGCGCCATACATTTGCTGTATTCGCTTTGAATAATGGGGTCGATGTACATAAAGTTAGTCGTTTGTTGGCACATAGTAGCGTGATGGTAACAGAAAAAGTGTATGCGAAATTTTTGCCTGAAACACTACAAAAAGAGGTGGAAACAAAGTTAAACTTTGATTTCACCCCTGATTATAACACTGCTGCTGATTAATTATAAGCATAGGCTTCATAGTGGTTGTGGGATAAAAATTGGTCTATATCTTCTTGGGTGTACCAAAATTTATCCCCTTCTTTATGATATGCCAATTTGCCATCGTCTCGGTACTTTCGTATCAATTTGTCTTGTACTCCAAGCAATTCTCTAATTTCACTGTTTGTATAAATTTTCTTTTCTGTAATTTTAGATTTCTTAGATAGTTCTCTTACTTGTTCATTTAGTACTTCTATGCTTAAGATTAATTGGTTCAGCTTCTCACTATCAATTAATTCATAACTCATGGCTTAAATATATTATTCTCCACTCAGGTCATAGAGTTATAGACAAGGTGGTTATTCTTATGTAATGATATGGGAATATCGTTACGTTGCAAATATACGACTTGGAGTAGTCATTTACCACTTTTCGGAGGTATAGACTACGCTTTTTGCGATATTTAACATACTCCTATCACCGTAACCCCTCACTCAGGGAGGAGGAAGTCCTCCCTATGGGGGGATTTTGCATGTGGTTTGCTTTCGGGAGTCCCAAATTTTGGCTATATTTTTTTGATTTCACCCAATTGTAGAGACTACTTTTGGCGATTTTAATGCCCTGATTTTTCAGTGATTCCAAATTCTCTTTAACTGATAAATTCGTATCGTATAATTGTTTGAGTTGTAGGTCCAATAACATTTTAGTGGCTATGTTTCGGGCTGCTTGTTTGCTTATTCCGTATTTCTCACAATACTTGGGATTAACAACAAACTGTTTTTTTTCTTTCTTTGGATTAATACTTCGTTTGGTATCATTCCAAGCGTCTTTTGCAATTTGGTACAGTATCTTGTTGGTAATAACCTTATCTTGGTTATCGACGTAGTATCTGCGCTCACATACAAGACAATACAACAGATGTTCCATTGTAATACTCGGCAGCATAATCTTGCGGAGTAAACAACCATCATATAACAGTTTTCGTCTGTGTCCTGATTTTAATTTAACTGCATGGCTTTTATAGACAATTGTTCCGTCACCTTTGGTTAGTGGCTCTTTATACCAATATCGGGTAATCTTTACATAATTGTCGGGCAGCAATATATAAGGTATGTCCGAATCTGTTTCAGGTAATGGGGTAGCTTCAATAAATGGGTATTTTTCGGCATACTTACGTATGAAAATTTCTTCATTCATTTTATATCCCATACTCCAAAAGTCCTTCATAAATTCAGAATTAGCAATCGGACTTTCCAAGTCAGTTTGTATGTTGTTCTTCCTCTCTCTTTTTAATATACTATCTGAATTGGAAAAATAATTTTCATCAAATCCAAAATCCGTAGGACAAAATATATTATCATTATAATAATATACAATGTTATCATTGCCATTGCCTGCGAATTGCTGTGTAGCGTTCAAACATGTCTTATCTTTTAAATCAAAACCTTCAATCTCTTTCTGAATATTATAAACAATAGTATTAACTATACTTCTATAATGTTCATTGCTTCTTATCGGTTCATTAAAAACATAAATCAGTCTAAATCTATTATTTACATTATCAATATTACTATATGTAGTATAAATGATGGTTGGCTTATGCTCGTCTTTTAATGATAAATAAAAGTCATTCATACTTAGAAAAGTATCGTCAATATCCAATATAACGCAATCTGCAAAATCAAAATTGGCAATCGTTTTTTCTCGTAGTCCAAATATTTTACCTACTGTTTTGAAGTTTTGACAAATGCAATGCCCTTCGCAAATAAGGTTTACAAGTTCCTCTATCGTTATTGTATGGCGTTGGTAAGTTAGTGTTTTCCAATTATTAGGCTTGCTCTCAAATTTTTGCACGCTAACGCCAAGCGTGATTTTCTTTTTGTCGTCATTAATCATTTTATAATGTGCGTAATAGCTTTTTATCTATACGCTGACTTGAAAGGATTCCTATTCAAGTATTTTCAATGCAAATATACGACTTGAAATATATCACTGCCACCTTTTTAATAAGAATTGACAAAAAAGTTTTTTTGAGTTAAAGAAAAATACGCAAGTACGGTATTAAGTGTGAAAAATGAGATTTTAAGCTAAGGTACTTATATATAGATGATTATCTTGTTTGTTTGTGGCAAAAATAAGACATCGGACAGTTGGGCGTGCAAACTTTTATGTTTTTTTGAAAACATAAAAATACGAATGGAATTTTCTTGCATACCGTTGTTTTTCTCCTCTTGTTGTAAGAATTTTATTTTTTGCTATTAAAACGAAGGTGTCAATCAGTTTGAATTTCATTTCAATTGCCTTGTTTTGTACAAAATTACTTATCCAATATTGTTTATTTCCGTAACAAAAATCCATTGTTTTCATTACTAAATAGCCACCTTTTCTTAATAGATGGAATGCCAATTCCATCATTTCGGTGTTGGTTGTATATAGTTCTTCAATAGTCAGAAATGAGTTAAACCGTTGGGCAATCATACTTGTCGCTGCTGATTTTTTATCCTTTACAATAAATGGGAGGTCAAGAATGACAGAATGATATGTGTCACTTTTCAGTTGATAAGCCTTTGTTAATGGCATGATGTTGTCTTGTTGGGGGTATTTGTCAAATAAGAGTTTGGGTTTGGGTATTTGCTTGTAAAAAACACATGTGGATGCTGTTAGGTCAATGTCGAAGGTCTCTTTCTTGATATACAAATGAAGTATATTATTTAAAATTTCATCCTGATTGTATGATGTGCTTTTGATTATGAATTTTCTTTTTGAAATGTCAAAAGTTGATAGTTTTAAACTATCACTTTTTAATTGAAAATAGTCCATACTCATATACTTTTTCACAGTGTTTATAGATATATGTAGTGTCAGGGAAATTTCTTTATTTGAAATGTTTGGATTAGTGTCCTTTAATTCTTTTATGGCTTTGTATTTTGCAAGTTGTGAATCATACCGTCTGTCAATGCCATTTGTACGGATATAATAGCGAATGGCAGCAACCGATACTCCATTTTTCATTGCATTGTCTTTTACGGAAAGTGAGGGATTATAAGTAATTTTACTCGTTTTCATTTTCAATTTTTTTTCCTCTATTGCCATTTTTACTTAGCAATATCCCTTTTCTTATGATACATTTATTATTTTGGTATGGATTTTCATTGGAAAGCCCATAATTTCTTAACGAGCCGTAAGTTATTCCAAGTTCTTTGGATGAAAAGTGTTCAAATACATTGGCGATGCTTCCAAAATAGTGGTGAGTATCATTCTCTCTTATATAGAGATGTATTACTGTCCTTTCTTTTTTCTCTTTTTCTTCCATAATGCAATTTCTTTGCTGCAAAAATAAGTAATGTATGGCATAAGATAAATAAATGTCATGTTTTTAACTTTTTCTAGCGTAAATAAATTGCAGGTATTAAGTATATGTCATATCTTTGCATTGTAATTAATACGAAGACGATATGAAACGATATAATAAACAACAAGTGATGAAGGACGCACATAGACTTTATAAAAACGATTTCCAACGTAGAGGACGTTCTTGGGGTGAATGTTTGAAAGCGGCTTGGAGTTGGGAAAAAGATGCTGTTCGGGTTCGTGAAGAGAAAGCTGCAAGACTTGATGCCATGATTACTGCGAGTTGGACAGTGCACAACGCTCGTAAAAATGAGAAACCTAACAAAAAAGAGTTTGAAGGTTTATCACCTGATACAGTTTCTTATGCGATGGGTTATGGTCGTGGCAATGGTTTCTATTGTGGTGATTGATTGTAGAATATTAACCGATAAATAATAAAAATATGCAAGCAATAATTTTAAACGGTATTACAGCGACAAGAGCGAGAGTTGTTACAGTGCGCACAAACGCACGTGAAATAGATGGAATTTCAAAGGCAATTTTGATTGAACAACTGAAAAACAAGTTGAAAAGTGGCAAAATCGTAAAATTCGCCTACTTAAAAAGTAATGGTGAAGTTCGTATTGCATTTGGTACAACTAATCCCGATTTTGTGAAAGATAAAGTTTGCGGTTGGGGTGAAAGTCGTGAAAGTTATGCTACTACTGCGTATTTCGACTTGGAAAAATGTGGTTGGCGTTCGTTCCGTTGGGAGAACCTAATAGCGGTATTTTAATATTCACTAATGCACAAAGTGAATATTATATTGAATACCAACGACTTAAATAATTTTGCTATTTTGAGGTATTGATATGATATTCACTTTTATTTAATAACTAACAAAATTGAACATTTATGAGCTTGAAATATAGTCAGACAACAAGTGATTATTTAGAGTGGAAAGACGCAATGAATTTAATTCGCACCCTATATCGGGATGGCAAATTTCAAATGTCTTTGTTTGTTTCAATCGGATGTTTTTGGGGGTTGAGAGTTTCCGATATATTGGCTCTACGTTGGAAGCAAATTTTGAATGTGGATGAATTTTGCATTATTGAGAAGAAAACGGGAAAAAGTAGAACCATACGAATTAATCCTCAATTGAAAAGACATATTTCGGACTGTTACCAACAAATTCAGCCTATTGGCGTGGATGCTCCCATACTTATCAGTCAAAAGGGCACTATATTCACAGTACAGCGTATTAATGTAATTCTGAAAGAGATAAAAACCAAATACGGCTTGTCAATTAAGAATTTTAGTTGCCACAGTTTGCGCAAAACTTTTGGTCGTCAAGTTTATAATGTGAATGGCGAGAGTGCAGAACTTGCTCTAATAAAGTTGATGGAGTTATTTAATCACAGTTCCGTAGCCATTACCAAACGATATTTGGGGCTTCGTACAGAAGAATTACTCCAAACCTATGATTGTTTGACCTTTTAGTATATATTTGCCTTATAAACAGCTCACAGAACGTTGCCAAATTCGCTTTTAATGTATATCTTTGCATTACCGTTGGTTTGCAATGGACATAGTATATAAGGAAGCGTTTGGCTTTATTCTGAATCAAGGAATCTCGACAATTCATTGTACAGTAGGAATAGAAAAACGTTCTCCCTTTGGCGTGTTATATATGTACCGTAACATATAATCGTCAAGGGTGGAGCTGTTTATTTATCTTCTGTACGGGCAGTCGAGAGCCTCTTGGTGAGATAAACAAAACAGACTCCACTTCCTTTTTTATAACCCTCCCTTTTGAGTCTGTGGGAAACATATTTTACGGATATTATGGCACATGAAAAAATAGCTTGTCCTTCTTGTGGTGGGATGGTTACTGTTGGTTCTGTGTGTGAGTATTGTGGGAACTTTGTTTCTTCAACATCCTTTAAAGTAGATGGAGAAAAAAAAGACGCAATACACACTTCAAAACAAGAAACCATTAGGGCTGTTCAAAATGCAGAAAATGGGAAATGGGGTGTGTTGGATTCAGAAGGATTGCAAATTGTTCCTTTTGAATATGATAGTGTGCGTATAATTCTTCCCTTTGTGATTATAGGCAAAAAAATGTCTTTGCAAAATAAGGAAGAAAAACTATTGTTGGGGACGTACAGTATCAAGTCAAAGAAAATATTAGTTCCCATTGAATATGATTGGGTTGAAGTTAAAAGTTACCGTTTAGAAGACGGTAAATGCTTTTACTTGGAAACGACAAAAAATGTACTCGCAACGAAAGGCAATGAATTAAGAAGAGTTCGTAAATATGGTTTATATAATGGCAATAGTGAAATAGAACTGTTACCATGTAAATATGAACGTTTTTCTTATCGTGACGGTGGTAGTTACCTTATATTTAATGAAAATAATAAAAGCGGATTATGTAATATTAGAGAAGGAGAAGTATTGTTTCCATGTATTTACAAAAATATATGGATAGAAAACAAATATGCCATAGTAACAGAAGATAAATACAGTGGATTGTATGATATTTCAAGTAATTATCCGATTCAAATACTACCAATTCTTTATGAGGAAATCCGTTTGACTGATAATTGGTTACTTGTAAAAAAACAATATTGGGGAATATCGAATTATGCAGGTGAGGAAATTATACCTTGCCGATATGATAAAATAGAATATGATGGTGCAGACAATTTAAAACTTTATTATGGGATGGATAATATAGGCACTAACCATTTTTTTGAAATAAAAATGGATGGTGATAGAATTGTAAAAAAGGGTTCTCCCAAAATGTTAAATGGTTGGTCTGTTTTTTGGTCTGTTTTGTGTCTTTTGGGTGCTATCTTTTTTATTAGTTCATTTGGTTTTTTTTACAATAAATTTGTTTTGTGTCTTATTCTTTGTTTATTAGCCGTTCCCGTAGGTTGTATTTGGAATGCATTAACGATAAGGAGGTATAAAATATGAATCTTATAGATGTATGAGAAATATTTTAGTAACAATTATTATAATAAGTGGCAGTGTATGCGCATTCGCCCAAAAAACAAATAATAGAGGTGAATATTTGGTGAAAAGCATACATTGGGTTAATGCTTTTACTCAAAAAGAGGTTGGCAACAAAGAGGATAAGTGGTATCATTTCAAGTATGATGATGATGGAAACCTGATTGAAGTACGGAAAGAGTATTATCAGAATTTCAAATATAAAGCTGTGGAAACATTTACTACCATCAATAATCGGTATCAATTCATTTCTTATGTGAATGGTAAGCAAGTTCTCAACTCCAAATGTGAATTTACTTTTAACAAACAAGGATATATGACAAGGTTGTATATCTATGGATTAAATGGGGAACGTGTTACAACTGTTGGTACACTTACATATTATGATAGTGGGGAGTTGAAGAGTATTGACCTTATATCTGAGGAAAAAGGCGGTAATCGGTATAAAATCCATAACTATGAGGAATATACTTGGGAAAATGGCAATATGATTAAGTATCATTATACCAATGATGATGGTATTACACAAACTTTTGATATTCATTATGGTAATAAAGCCAATAATACCAACGTTAATTTATCATCATTGATAAAGCATTATAATTCTCCCTATAATGAACATATACTGTTTGCAACTGAATGGTGTGGCAATAAACCGAATAATCTTATTTCATATCAGGATATGAAAGACGATACTTTCGATTACATTTATGAAGGTAATCTATTGAAAAAAATCAATAAAAAAATAGTTCTTACTCAAAAGGATATTACTTGATTGAATATGTGTATTGACAAAATGTAATACAAGATGTGGTACAAAATGTACCCACAACAATAGATAATATAGACAGTATAAATAATATATAACTTTTAAATTAATATTATATGATTAAGAAACTGCTTTTTACATTGCTCTTTGGAATGCTTGTACTTCCATTGGCAAATGCACAAACTTCGTCCATGAAGATTGAAACGTACAAGATTGATAATGTCAGCACAAGAGGGTTAAATCCGAATGTAACAGAAGGTGATGAAGCGGAAGATAGTGGGGATGGTCCTGTGTTTGGTTCAACAATGATTATGATGGGTGAAAAATATCCTCATGAATCACTTCAATATAAAGTGCAAACTTGGTATAATCCAAATGATGTTGAATGGAGTAAGTATGATGTTGAACCAAATTATGAAACTTGGAAAAAGAGTATTAGAGGTATTATTTATGGAGATTGGCAAAATCCCAAAGATGGCACATGGCATCACACATATCTGACAGCAGAGGATTTCAAATTTATGCGTGATAGTCTCCCAAACTTACGTGATGTAAGAATGCTTGGTGATATTGAAATTCGTGGTTATAAGGGCGAAAATGGTACTCTAAACGGCTATCATGAATACGCTGATGGGGAGATACCACCTTATGCTTTTGATAAGAGTTATAATAAATCGTCCAAGAAAAGACCACAATATCAGGTTATGATACTACCAAAGAATATAATTTCAATTGGTGAGTATGCCTTTGCAAATATTGTTGACCTTTACTCAGATTCGGAAGAGCAGTTTAATTACTCACAAACTCATGATAGTACTGACCCATCTAAGCCAAACTGCATACGTGGATGGAATGATTTATATGATGGATATATTTATCTTGCTCATATGAAGAACCTTAAAACGATTAAGGATAATGCGTTTGTCAATACCATATCAACGAGAATTTATCTTCCTGAAAATCTTGAATCCATTGGTGAGAATGCTTTCAATTCTGACATCATCAAGGACAGAGCGATAAATACCAATCTTGACAGCATCATTGTAACCTCTGCAACGCAACCAAAGATTGCGGAAAATTCATTTGGCATGAAGTTTAAGGATGCAAAGATTGTCGCACCAAGCAAGAAATATTATTTGAATTATAAGTATGACAAACAGTGGGGCTTATCCAAGAACCTGACATACTTTGGTTATGTGTCACCCAATCCCATTGATATTCGTTTGGATAAGGGAAAGTTAATCATCAATATAAAGGATGATGCAACAGAAACGGGAGTTGTTTCATGCTTCCAAGACGGAAGAAAGGTCAGTGACATAGAACTGAATACGGGAAACAACATTGTGAACCTGAATCCCAAGATGGAATATAAGATTTCAGTGGAAGCGGAAGAGTTTAATTTGAAACCATATAAAGTGAATACTAAAAGATAGAATATTATTATGAAGAAGATACTTTTACTGACTGCATTGTTTGCAATGCTTTTTACGGCTTGTAGCGAAGATGAAAATACACCTGAAATCCCTGAATACATTATCCCTGAAAATGATATAAATTCGGTAAAAGAACGCATTAGTTTGGAAGATAATCAGGAGTTGGTTACTTATAGTATAATAAGCAAGGATAGTATTTGGGGATTATCAAAGGAAATAGTAACAGATTAATAAATTGAAACCAAAAGCTATTTATTGATATATGGCTGAGAAACAAGATATATGTTTTCAAAGTTATATATATGATTCTTTAAATATTAAGAGGTATGGCGATACTTCATTTTATTCATCATTTTTTAAGAGTAGTCCGTTGGGATTACTCTTTTTTGTTATATCTATTTTGAGTTAAAGAATCTTATAGCAAAAAAAAACAAATATCAAAATAACATGATATTGTATTATTATATATTAACTTTTAATATTTGTATATATACATAAATTTGCTTATATTTGCATTGCTTTTCAAGTGGAGGTGGGTGCTTCGCTTGTAGAGTATGGCTATCACTCTTCACATAGCCACGGAACGGAAGAGCGACATTAACCCAAGTGTTCGGTTCTGAATTTTACCTATTATATATTCTTTTACCATGTTCAGTGAAATGGCATGGTAGGATGATGTGAGTAGCCAATGACGTATAATGTCATTGGGATAGGATGTTTTGTCCCTATCAAGCATAGTGTTAATTTTATTAAGAAATTGAAATGTATAATAATATGTCATGCGGATGCTTGACCGCTAATCAGGCAATGGAGAAGGCTTTGGCTTTACCGCCCATAAAGGCACTGTATGAAACTTTTTGGTATGAGAATGAGTTATGTATCTTCTTTGCAGAAGCTAATGTTGGTAAGTCCCTATATGCTATGCAGATGGCAGAACATATAGCCCAAGAGCGTAAAGTTATGTACTTGGACTATGAGTTGTCTTTGAGCCAATTCCGTTCACGCTACACAAATGATGAAACGGGAGTACCTTATCGGTTCTCTGAGAACCTTTTTCGTCCAAGTCTGAGGATAGAACAGGTTTCGGATGATAGAGAGGTAGAAGAACGGTTGTTCAAAAAGATAGAAGAAGGTGTGAGGATGGGTATTAAGACTTATGTTGTGGATAATATAACTTATTTGTGTGGTAAACTTGACCAAGGGATTGAAGCGACACGGATAATGAAGCGGCTGTCCGCAATGAAGCATACATACGGACTGAGCTTATTAGTAATAGCCCATACGAAGAAGCGAAACTCCAAAAAGGAAATTGAAGCGGATGATTTGGCGGGGTCCAAACGGCTGATGAACTTCTGTGATAGTAGTTTTGCGTTGGGGAAATCACGGGAGGATAGTAAAACCATCTACTTGAAACAAATCAAAGTCCGTCAAGGAGAGAATAAGCATGGCAAGGATAACGTTATTCTGTATCGGATAGTTAAGGATGATAACTTCCCACGATTTGTAGAGGAAGGTTGTTCGGAAGAGGAGAAGCTGTTGAAGCCGTCCAAGAGTGAGGATAAGAGTATCTTAAAGGCTAAGATGAAGATACTGCACGAGGAAGGTCTGAGCAATAGGGCGATTGCTAAAGAGTTGGGGATAGCCGAGGGTACAGTACGGAATTGGCTGAAAGAATTGGAAGAGGTTGTCAATGTCTCTACTGAATCATCTTCAATGGTACAAGAGGAATCGGAAGCCGAATATGTAGAGTATGAAGAAGTGGCATAAGGGTGCGTAGGAATTGGTGCGTAAAAAAGGTGCGTAATTGCGACTGCGTAAATAAAGTGCGTAATATGTTTGCGCAAAAGCTTATTCACCTTATCTTTGTAGCATCTTTCTTTGATGTTCTGTTATGGAATGCTAGAGGGGGAGATTGTTTGATTAAAATAATATAAATCGTATGTTTATGGCTGATTGTCGATATTGTGGTCTATTTTACGTATTCGGGCATGAAATGGTGTTTTGCAGCGTTTCAGTGCCAAATAGGTTTTCCAAAAACTACATCTTCTTATGTAATTAGCTGATATTCATACATCAAATTCTTCTTCAACGAGGAGGAATATTGATGCGCTTTAAAAGAAAAAACTTACCGGTATGTCTGGTAATATTTTGAAACATAGGGAGAAGTAATTCCAAAACCGATAACTATGGTTGAAGAATTACTTCTTTTCTTTTTAATACCCCCACACTACAATAATAATGAATGTACAAGAAGCAACGACACGCCGGTTACCGGATTTGAAGGAAAGGCATCTGCCTGAAAACTGCCGCGAAACCATAAACACGATTTTAAAGGAGACTTACGGCTACGAACAGTTTCGTAATCTTGAGATTTACGATGACTTGTCCAAGGGAAAAGAGAAACTCTGCATTTCGCAGGGACAGCTGATAGAGAACGTTATACTGGAGGCTGAAAAGGCTTGGAAAAGTGAAACGCAGGTAGACAATATATTGTTGACTGCCCCTACCGGCTCCGGAAAATCCTTGTTGTTCCAGCTTCCTGCCATCTATTTGGGGAAGGAGTATAATCTGCTTACCATTGTGGTTTCCCCTTTGAAGGCGTTGATTGTAGACCAGGTGGAAAGTCTGCAGGAACTGGGGTATGCGCGTGTGGCATACGCCTCGTCCGATTTATCGCCGGAACAGAAGATGGAGGTTTACCGGCAGGTGCGTGAGGGGGAGATTGATTTGTTCTATCTCTCGCCGGAATTGCTTCTCTCTTACGACATCAAGCATTTTGTAGGCGAGCGCCGCATCGGTCTGGTGGTGGTCGATGAGGCGCATACGGTAACGACATGGGGCAAGGAGTTCCGTGTGGACTACTGGTTCTTGGGGCGCTACCTGACTGCTTTGAAACAGACTCTCGGCTATAATTTCCCGTTGTTTGCATTGACTGCTACGGCTGTCTGGAACCCGAAAGGAGGTAATGATATGATATTCGAGACTATTCGTTCCTTGCAGATGGAGCCTTGCGTGCTTTATGTAGGTACAGTGAAGCGCCGGAATATT
>ENA-UOJD01002306-UOJD01002306.1-human-gut-metagenome-genome-assembly--contig:-P48-NODE-2306-length-16147-cov-24.191027_pt1 | contig 16147 bp, 9 predicted proteins | sample MGYA00242342_ERZ723889 | MGnify/ENA metagenome assembly ERZ723889
TAAAGCCCAAAACGAGAACCCGAAGATTGTCGGGTCTGATGAATAGCTTTCTCCGCACTCTTGTGGTAGTCTTTATGTCGCGAAAGGAGACGATGCAGCGTGAAAGACACGTCCAAAAAAGCCCTGCGCCGTGGGCACAACGAGGGCAACATCCGTCAGCGTACAGACGGGCGGTGGGAGGTGCGGCTATCCGCCGGAATCGACTACAAGACCGGCAAACCTAGGCGCACATCCACCTGCTGTAACACGCGGCAGGAAGCAATCGCCGTTTTACAGCAGCAAGCCCATGAAGTCCGCACACAGGGCTGGCGCGATCCTATGTCGGTGACATTGGGCGAATGGTATGAATACTGGCTGGACACCTACATGAAAGATACCGTTAAACAGTCCACCTATGCCAGCTACCGCAGTTATCTCAACAAGCACTTTTGTGTACTGGGAAAGATTTTATTAAAGAAATTAGAACCGCACACCTTGCAGGAGTTTTACAACTACAAATTCCGCGAGGAAGGCTTATCCCCCAAGACGCTTCGCAACTACCACATGGCATTGCATAAGTGCTTACAGCAAGCAGTAAAAGAGCGTCTGCTGATTTACAACCCCTGCGATGCCGTGACCCTGCCAAGCGGAGAAAAGCCCGAAATCAGCGTATTTACCAACGACCAGCAGCGGGCGCTGGTGCAAGCCAGCTACCGCCACCGCTATGGCGTGTTTATCCGTTTAGACCTGTGTACCGGATTACGCATGGGGGAGTTGCTGGCACTAAAGTGGGAAGACATTGATTTCAGTACCGCCCAGCTTCACGTCAGGCGTACCATCAATCGCCTTGCCAAATACGAAGCACACGACGGAGAGAACAAAACCGAAATCGTATTCGGCACACCCAAAACGAAAAACTCCCGCCGTACCATCCCACTGACCCGAACAATGGTTGACGAACTCACTCGCTGGAAGAAACAGCAGGAGCAAGACAAGATTCGGGCAGGGGATAAGTACACCGACGATGGCTTCATCGTCACCAACGAGTTTGGACACTACTTTGAGCAGAAAACTTTCAAGGATTACTACGACCGCCTGTTGAAAGATGCCGACATCGGGCACTTTACCTTCCACGCTTTGCGCCACACCTTTGCCACCCGCGCACTGGAACGCGGTATGGACTATAAAACACTGTCGGCAATTCTGGGGCATTACTCGGTGGCTTTTACGATGGACACCTATGTCCACAGCATGGATGAGCACAAGCGGAACGAAATGAATAAGATGGATGATATGTTCGGGGCACAATACAGCATTTCGGTGGACAACCAGCCTTACCCGGTGCTTTGTACAATCACAGCGGATGGCTGTACTGCGCATGTCCCGGATTTCCCCAAAATTGCAGTTCACACCCTCACGCTGGATGCTACCTTGTTAGAGGTCAAGCAGCAGATTCAAAAAGCTCTGCACCAGTACAAATACCCGCCGATTCCTACCAGACAGGAGCAGATTGTCGTACCGGACAACAGCGTTCTGGTGCTGGTGAAAGCAGGGTAGGACGCCACACCGATCCTATTTTTACCTGCCAACTCCGCAAGATTTATCCACAAAAAGCGCCCGGGTGGTTGAAAATCTCAACCGTCCGGGCGCAGTCGTTTTCCCGTTTTGGGGTCATTTTGGGGTCAAAGTTACCAGCTTGTTACCACTTTTGCCATAATGTAGAAAAAAGCTCGTTGAAACTTGTCGTTTCAACGAGCTTTTGTTGGTTGCGGAGACAGGACTTGAACCTGCGACCTCCGGGTTATGAGAAGCCTAAAATTTGTGCGTTACAGTGTTGTTTTGTTGGGCTTGGTGGTATTGCGTACCAAGGCTCAGAACGGATTTTGTCCCATGTGTACAAAAGGGTGCTATACGGTGCTGACCCGTCCCAAACCCTTTTGGGGGCAGTTTTGGGGGCAAATCTGCGAAACGGATTCTGACTCGCACCAATCATATAAATATGCAACTTTGGTTCCATTGAGAAATGCGGATACCTACATCGCAGGGTTCTCGCAAGTGAAAAGCCCAAAGAATCAGTATATAAGTTTTAGCCTTCAGCAAGAAGTTGTACACAAGCACTACTCCGCAGCACTCCTGCACGCCGCCCCCGTCGCCGCGAGAAACGCCCTTGTTTGGGCGCGTTCGCAACGCATCGGCACGGTGCCTGTCCAGCCAAATACCGCCCCAAATTCCCCGCCTTTGGGGCTTTCTTACCCAAGAACGGCTTTTCCTGTGCAGGCTTTGCCCAGACGGGTTTCACCTGTACAGGAAAAGCCTGCACAAATAAATACTAAATAAATTAAATACTAAAAAAGCGAATACGAATCCTATCTTATCCGCAAAACATAAAATTCGGATTTTTATGCTGTAATCCTACAGTGATGCGTACAACTTAACACCGGAGAGTACAACTTGCGATTGCAGTTTTCATGTTGGGCGTAGTATAATTTATACAGACTCACCGCTTATCAGCTTGGTTCATGGCGGTCAGCACCTGCTCAAACAGCGGGCGCATGGATTCTCCGTAGACAAGCAGGGCTGTAATAGGCTCATCTTTCACATACTCCAACATCGGATTTTCCAGAAATTCCGGCGCGTACTGCCGGAAAATCGCCTGTGCAGCCGGATGCCCCAAAATGATATGCAGCGGGGTTTCCAACGAATAGCGGTCTATTTCCAAGCCAGTTTCGGTGGCATACTCATAGCGATAGCTGCCACTGCCCAAAGTCAGCGTTTCGGTCTGTTCTGGCAGAGTCAGCTCGGCGGTGGTGTTGGCGGGTACCGTGGCATCCACCGTGATCTTGCCGCCCTCGCACCGCCACGCAATGGCAATTTTGCCGTAGACACTCTCGTATGTCAGCTCGGCGTGGGTAATGCCCTTGATAAACTGCGGGCGCAGGGCAAACTTCTTGTAACCGGGCTCAAGAATTTCCAGTCCGCACAGCTTGGTATACAGCCAGTTGCCGATGGAGCCATAGGCGCGGTAGAGTGTCCAGGGCAGCACGGTCACCACATTGCCCCAGAACGCCGCGCCGTCCTGCTGGTTGCCCAGAATGTTCGGCACGACCTGCGGCATACTGACATCGGGACCCAGTTCACTGGCCAAGTCACGAAGCCACTTGGACATAAACGGCATAATGTTCTCATTGAACGCCGCCGTGGGGCAGAACGCCGTCACATCGCCTCGTCCAAACCCAGCGGTTCGCGTTTGTATTCTGTTGTTAAATCGTACAATTTGAGCATGAAAGCCCGTCTTTCTTACTCCACCGTCAAATCCACATATTGCGGCTCGTACCCTTCTGCCGTGACCGTGACGCGCACCTTGCCCGGCTCGGTTCCGGCACGAATGACAGCCAAAGCGCGTCCGAGCCATGTGGTGTGGCTGCTGCCGAGGAAGGTTTCATCCGTCTGTGTTGCAGCACTGCCGAGGGCCTGTAAGGCAGCCGGCCCTTCGATTTCCAGATGAACCTTTGCGTTGGCGCACGGTTTCCAGATGCCTGCCGCATCGGTCAGCGTAATGGGGATAAAACAGAGTGATTGACCGTCTGCGCGCAAGGTCGTTTTCTCCGGGGAAAGATGCAGCCGGGTTTTCTGTCCCGCTGTTTGCAGTGTGGTTTCTCCAAGGGCGTTTCCGCTTTTATCCAGTGCCATGGCTTTCAGTGTGCCGGGTCGGTAGGGCAGCTTGAAAATCGCGCGGAATTTCTTTGTGCGCTTTTTGCCAACCGGCTTATCATTGCAGTACAGCGCCACAAATTCTGCATCGCTGTACACTTCCACCGTGGCTTTCTGCCCCTCACATCCGGGCCACGTCCAGCTTTCCACGGCGTTCGTCATACGCCACGCGCTGCCCGTCATTTTTCTGCCGTTCCAGTTGACCGGGCGCACACCCAAGTAAGGTGCTTTGCGCAGGCTCCACACCGCCTGCTGGAAATAGCTTTCCGCTGTAATGTTTCCCGTTACATCAATCGCACCGCTGCCCGCCGCAATCGGCAGACCCGGCGTATCCTGCGGGATCATCTGACCGATGCCCGCTTCGCCCAGATAATCAATGGCCGCCCATGCAAAATCGCCAATCAGCGCGGTATGCTTTTGCACCTGCGCCCAGTTGTACGGCAGCTCGCCAATAATCGTCTCGCTGCCCACCATCAGGCGATTCGGATAGTTTTTGCAGTCGTCCTCATAGCGGGAAGCCGCATAATTCAAGCCGAGAACATCCAGTTTTTCCGCCACATCGCGGCAGGCAATGTCGCCTTTTTTGCCCTTGCTCATGTAAAACATCAGCGGACCGAGATTCTGCGTGACCATATTAAAGAACGCAGAACCCGACTCTTTCTTTTTCTCCTCCGGCTGCTTGGGCGGCAGCGGCTCCGGCTTGTAGGGGCCGCTTTCTTTATACACGCCAATGCCTTTCTGTGCGTAGACGTTCAGCAGCACATTGATGCCCGCTGTCACGGGGCGGGTATCATCCAGCGCGTGTACGAATCGGGTCAGCTTGTCGGCGGTCTCCACACCCTGCGGGAAGGCCGTTTCCGACACCTCGTTGCCGATGGAATACAGAATCACGCTGGGATGGCTGTAATCCTTGGCAATCATAGTGGTCAAATCATCCTGCCAGTTTTCGGCAAAAATGCGGGAATAGTCATGGTAGGTCTTGGGTGTGTACCAGCCGTCAAAGGCTTCGTCCATCACATACATACCAAGGCGGTCACAGGCATCCAGCAGGGCGCGGCTTGCCGGGTTATGGGCGCAGCGCACGGCGTTGTAACCCGCCTTTTTCATAATGCGGATGCGGCGTTCCTCGGCATCGGCAAAGCCGCAGGCGCCCAAAATACCATTGTCGTGGTGGATGCAACCGCCGCGCAGCTTGACCCCCTTGCCGTTGACGCACAGACCGGTTTTTGCGCTCCATGTCAGTGTGCGGATGCCGAACGGGACGGATTCCTCGTCGTTTTCGGTCTTGACCACGCAGGTGTACAGGTTCGGGTGTTCGGCATCCCACAGCTTAGCCTGCGGGATCTCGATGACCCCCGGCGCACCCTTTACCACGCACTGCGCTCCATCCCAAATTTCCACCGTCGCGTGTTCGGTTTCGGTCTGCACCTCAACTACGGCGGGAGCAATCGACACCGTGCGGATCTTTACCGGGCGCACGCCGTCTTTCGGCTTTACCATCAGATGCACAGGGCGGTAGATGCCGCTGCCCGTGTACCAGCGGCAGTTGGGTTCCAGACTGTTATCCACCGTGACGCGCAGGGTGTTTTCCCCGGCACGCACTTTTCCGGTTGCATCGGCGGTAAATTCCGTATAGCCGTAACGGTGTTCGGCAATTTTTTCGCCGTTCAGATAAACGACTGCATTCTGATACACGCCCTCAAACAAAAATGTCAGTGCCTCATTCAGGTGCTCCCCCGGCAGAGAGAACGTCTTTTCATAGGCATATTTCCCGCCCGGAAAATAGCCGCAGTCCTTGCCGTTTTGGCAGTTTTCCTGCCGGGGTTCCTCCAGCATGGCATCATGGGGCAGATGCACGGTGCGGCAGCTTCCATCTGCCTTGTAAAAGCGCCAATCGGCGTTAAAATCCAATATCATAATAACTCCCTCTTACGCAAAACGGGGTGCATCGATCGGATGCACCCCGCAGTTTTATTTTACGATGCGGATAAAAGCCAAGTCGTTGGTGACAAGCTCTGTCTTTACGGTGAGTTTGCCGTCCGCATATTCATACGGAGCTGGGGCGTAGTCCACTGCACTTTCATCAATGACCTGCTGTACCTGCGCCGGGGTCATGTCCTCCGGCTCACCCATTGCCTGCCAGCACTTCAGCGGGTTGCCGTGTTCCTCGTCGATGCGGCAAAGCTGCACGCTCTGCGGCTTTGCGTCCAGTTCGACCTCGATCTCCACCGGGGTGGCCGGGGTGCTTTGCCCTGCAAAGTGGTGCAGGTTCTGTTTGGTAGCCAGCACGGTAAGCTGTGTGTCGGCAGCATCGCGGAACGCTGCCACACTCACCTCGCCGTCCAGTGCGCCGGGCAGCTCCAGCCGTTTATCCCCGGCCTGCCCCAGCAGGCGCAGTGCGTGGAAAATCGGCTTTGGAATACCGTGCTGGGTCACAAGACCATACCCGCCGTGAAATTCCTCTGGGAAGGGGTGAATTTCCTCAAAAATATCGCTGAAGCACCAGATGCTGGATCCGTCGATGAAATCCTCAGCACTGAGAGCCGCGCGCACATCGTAGGCGGCTACCTTACGGGTATCGTTACCGGGCGCGCCAAAGGTTGCGCAGCCGTTCCATTCGGTATAGTATACCGGCAAACTGTCAGCCTGCTTCTGTACCTGCTCGGCGGCATCGCGCAGCAGATCGCGATTCAGGTCATCCGTCTCGGTGTTGTCGGGCATCGTGCGGCGGAACATTGGCAGCAAGCCATCCTCCGGCTTTAAGCCGGCAAACAGCTGGGCAAAATCGACCTTGTATTCCGCTTGAATCTCCGCAGTATCCTTCATGTGATCCGCGTCTTTCTGGTCACACACCTCGCTGATGGGATCTCCTGCATACTGATGGGTCGTGATGAAGTCCACCGGCGCATTATGGGTCTTGCAGTAGTCCACGAACGCCGCGACCCACTTGCTGTTGCTGGTGGCGGGACCGCCGACCTTCAGTTTGTCATCCACTGCTTTGACAGCCTTGGCGGTGATTTCATACAGACGGAAATAGTCCTCTTGGGTGCCGTCAAAGAACGGAGTTTTCAAGTCCGGCTCGTTCCAGACCTCAAAGAACCATGTTTCCACTTCCTCTTTGCCGTAGCGGTTCAGCAGAAAACGGACAAATTTCTGAATATACGCCTGCCACTGTGCCTCATCCTTCGGCGGGGCAATGCATGGTTTCCAGTAAAAGGTGCCGCGTGTCGGGCGCTTGGCCATCGGGCTGGGCATGAAGCTCAGCTCCACAAAGGGCTTCATGCCGGCTTTCAGCACATTGTCATAGACCAGTCCCGGCAGGCGGAAGCTATTCTCATAGAACGGCACCTGCTCGGAGCCGGGCATCGGCATGACCGTGGACATGGTGTCATAGGTATGCATATCATCGCTGAAAATACCGTGGAAACGCACCCGTTCAATACCCAGTTCGTCATGGATCTGCTTGAGCTGCTCACAGTAATCGGTGCGCATTGCCATGGCTGCATGACCGCTGCCGACGCAGAACTGCCAGTGCTTATGGAACGGCTTTGCAGGTGCATTTGCGGGAATCGTGAATTTCATGATCTTATTCCTCCGACTTTTGTGTATGCCGCTTGGCAACTTCCGCACGCATGGCGGGAAGTTTTTCCTCCAGATCGAAGCCGCGGAAAATCAAGAACATACCCACATTCAGTACGATGGGCAGATAGTTGGAAAATGCGTAGATCGCATAGCGCATCGAGGTGGTGGCCGCGCTCAGGGTGGAATCGTAGGAGCCAATCATCAGGAACAGTGCCAGAACCAACGCACCCAGACCGCCGCCGACCTTGTTGCCGAAGCCAATCGCACCGGAAGAGACGGCCACCAACTTTTTATCATATTTGTACTCATTGTAATCGACCGCCATTGCCAACAGAACGCCGTACAGGCACATCAAAGGGATCTGTAAAAAGCTTCCTACCAGACCGGAGCCGATGTACGCTGCCAGATTGGTCGGCACAAAGCAGCGCACTGCGCAGGAAGCTGCGTACCCCAGCAGACCCAGATTGATGGTTCCCTTTACGCCCAGCTTTTTGATGATGGGGTTGGACAGTACGAAGCCTAAAAGCGTGGAGAGCAGACCGGCCGAACCGGCAATGGCTACCAGATTATCATTGCCGAAAATCCACTTGCAGTAGTATGCGCCGGACGACGTGGCGATGGCCGAGGAAACCGCTGTAATCAAGTTGAACAGCAGCACGATGACCCAGTATTTGTTGCCGAACAGGCACTTGACTGCCGTAAGGAATTCAACGGGTTCTTCCTCCGGCTCTGCTGCTGCGGTGTCATCCTCGACCGCTTTACGCATAGCCTTGCTGCCGTTGGCGTAGCAGATGAGCAAGCTCAGCAGAATGATCAGTGCAATGACCGCGCCGTACTTGATCCACGCCGCCTGCGTGCCGCCCAGCATATTCGTGACGGGAATCGTTGCGATGGCAATGGCCATGCCGGAAGCATAGCTGCCGACCGCACGCAGAATACCCATGTTGCCGCGCTCCTGCTGGCTCCTGGTGCGCACGATCATGGTTGCCGCAAAGGGTGTGGCAATCATTGTGTAGATGACCGCCGTAATCAGCAGGTTTGTCACCAGTACATAAGCGACAGCCGGAATCTGACCGGCTTGGATGGGAACCGTGAACATCATTACCGTGATAACCGCGGCCGGGACCGCCATACGAAGCATCCACTTGTAATACTTCATATTGCCGCCCTTGGAGTGATCGATGATATTGCCGAACCAGATGTCCGTCAGCGCATCCACGACCTTGGCGATGACCATGACCACACCCACGGAGCCGACTGCAAGCCCGACTTTATCGGTGTAGAAGTATTGCAGCTGACCTACAAGGTTTGCCATAAGGCCCAGACCCAACTGGCCGGAGAAGTCCGCGAGATAGTCGCGCTTGCGCATTACGAGCGCTGCGCCGTCCTTATCCACAGTGGGGCGCACTTTTTTACCAAATGCCATATTGTCTTCCTCCTGTTTTTCGGGAACTCTTCCCGTGTTTCTGAATTCAGTATAGCATCTGCCGCTCCGTGCATATTGCATTATTTGACTTGATATTGTAAAATCAAATTATCAATCTGTGGGAGGTCTGCTCCGTGGATACCGCACGCTATATCCGCATCACCAATCTCTGTATGTTGTTTTTCCGGGCCGAGGGGATCGCATTTTCCCTATACGACAAACGAGATACCTGTCACCTGCAGTACCCGGAGGAGCCGCAGCGCAACACAGCTGCACTGTTTGCTGGCCGTGACCCTGCACGGACGCTGGACATCTGCACCACCCCCAGCCATGCAGGCTATGCTTCCATCCGGATCAAGGGCGGCTGGCGGATTGTTATCGGCCCTGTCTATAACGCAAGGCTCAATGAAAGCCTTGTGGATGCCTTTATGGCAGAAAATCAAATCCCGGCTGCGCAGCGCCACGCAGCCGATACAATTCTGGAGGCCGCGCCAAATCTGAGTCTGCTGGAATTTTTCGACAAGGCCGCGTATCTCTACTACTGCATGGACGGTGAAATCCTTGACCCGTCCGTCTACTTTGATTTGACGAACGACCGCGACAGCTTTACTGTTGGCCGCGATACCGTCGAGAACCTGCTGGAGCGCAAGGAAAATGAGAAATTCCACAACAGCTACCAGTGGGAATTGATGTTTTACGATTTGATTCGGCAGGGCGACCCGGAGAGGTTAATGGCTTTTTTGATGCAGGATAGTTCAACCCGGCTGGGCCACGGCACAATGGCTGATACCCCGCTGCGGCAGGCAAAAAACATTTTCATCGGCTACATCACTAAAATTGGCATGATGTCCGCCATCCCTGCCGGAATGGACGTCGAACTAACCTACCAGCTGATAGACAGCTATGTGCTGGACTGTGAGCGCGCCGCGACAGTGCCGGAAATTGATCGTTTACAATTAAGCGCTGCATTGGATTTCTGCCGCCGCCTCGGAGAAATGCGCCTGCCTGCGGGTATCAGCCGCGAGGTATACACCTGTATGTCCTACATCCGCAATCATGTGAACACCCCTTTGAGCCTTAACGATGTGGCTGCCTCTATCGGGCGCAGTGTGTCCTACACCGGGAATCTCTTTAAGAAAGAAACCGGTCAGACATTGGGCAATTATATTGCGGAATGTCGGCTGGAAGAAGCCAAAAGCCTTTTGTATTATACCGATATGACGTTGGCCGAAATCAGCAGCTACCTCTGCTTTTCGAGCCAGAGCTATTTTCAGAACGTATTCAAAAAAGAATATGGTGTTACCCCGATGCAATATCGCAGGCAACACCATACCGAATCATGATATTCTGTTGTTTTTGATTACATCTGCATACCAGTAGAACGAATCCTTCGGGATGCGCTGTTGGGTCTGATAGTCCACATACACAAGACCAAAGCGCTTATCGTAGCCCTCCGCCCACTCAAAGTTGTCCATGATGGACCAGTAGAGATACCCGGTCACCGGGATGTTCTCGTCCACGGCACGCTGTAAACCTGCCAAATAGCGCTTGACAAAGTCGATGCGCTGGGGGTCATGCACTGCGCCATCGCTCATGACGAAGTCTATGTTTGCCATACCGTTTTCCGTGACGATAATGGGCAGATGGTAGCGCTCCGTCAGGAAACGTGCCGCCCAGTACAGGGCATCCGGCGTAATGGGCCAGTCCATTGCCGTGCGGGGCATACCCGGCGTAACGGCGGGGTTGGGACCCATGTACTCCTCATAGTTGGAGGCATTGTAGCAGTTAAAGCCGAAGAAGTCCAGCGGCTGGCAGATGACCTTCAGTTCCTCCGCCGTGAAGAATGGCTGCAGGCCCGCCGGGACACAGCCGAGAACAGTCGGGTCTGCCCACCAGTTGAAATGCGAGAAGAATGCCTGCTCCGGGAACATCTGGGTGCGGGCTTTTTCTATGTCATCCGGCGATTCGCTCTCCGGCAGGTAGACACTGCCGTTCAGCGCCATACCGATTTTCGGGGCCAGCTTGGCGCGGCTGCGCAGCACGCGAACCGCCTTGCCGTGGGCCAGCAGCACATTTTTTGTCAGCGCCGCCAGCTTGTTCATCATCACGGCGGGCTGCTCCTGCATCAGGCTTTCAAACGGCGCGTGCGCCCCCGTAAAGTAGCCGTTGCCGATGAAGGTCGTCGGCTCATTGACGGTGAACCAGAACCGCACCCGGTCGGACAAGGCATCCGCCACTACACGGGCGTAGTTGGCGAAATCATCACTGATTTCCGCATTGTACCAGCCGCCTTTTTCGTGCGCCCACATGGGCAGATTCCAGTGGAAAATCGTCACCATCGGCTCAATGCCCGCTGCTTTCAGTTCGTCCACCAAGTCGCTGTAAAAGGCAAGACCCTTGGGGTTGACCGTGTCGGGACCGGACATCACGCGCGGCCAGCTGACGGAAAAGCGATACGCCTTGACGCCCAGCTTTTTCAGCAGCGCTACATCCTCCTTGTAGCGGTGGTAGTGATCACAGGCGATATTCCCGTTCTCGCCGTGCTTGACGTGCCCCTCGCTCAAAGCATCCCAGATACCGGGAACCTTGCCGTCCTCATTGTAGGCACCCTCAATCTGGTAAGCAGCACTGGCCGCACCCCAGAGAAAATTCTTCGGAAAGCTCATCTTGTTTCCTCCTTTATAGTTCTGCAAGCTGGTCATACAGCCCCTGCAGAATTGCACTCAGTTTTACTGTGTCGGGGATGACTTGAATCATGCCCACCGACAGAATATCATTCAGCTTGCGGTACACCATGAAGTCCAGTGTTTCTTTCGGTATCATATCGAACATACCGTTCGTGAATTGATTTACGATTTCTTTTGCGCGCGGATCTTCAAGAATTTCCCCAATTGTGCTTTCACCGTTCAAGGGATAGGGGTTCTTACCCTCTATCATCAGCGGGGCTTGTGCCAAAATGTTCTCCGCCGACAATGCCAGATACAGCGTGTGCGCCCCGATAGGCTGCACCCACTTATCCATTCGTGCGTCATAGCAGCGCAATGCCTTTTTGCTGACCGATACATTCACAACGGTTTCCTCACCGGGGGCAAGGCGCACCTTGGCATACCCCACCAGTGTGCGGTCGGGGCGCAGCATATGGGGCTTTTCCTCGCGGGCATAAAGCTGTACGACCTCGCTGCCGGGGCGGCTGCCGACGTTTTTTACCCGCACAGGCACATTCAGTGTTTCCTGTGTGCGCATATCCCAACGGAAGTCATTTTCACACAATTCCACAGAAAAATCCGTGTAGCTCAAGCCGCATCCGAATGGATACTGCACAGCTAACTTGCGCTTTGCATAGCTGCGGTAGCCCACAAACACACCCTCACCGTAGTAGGCATCGTTGCCCTCGCCGGGGAAGTTCGGGTAGGCGGGCGTGTCCTCGTAACGAATCGGGAACGTCACCGGCAGGCGGCCTCCCGGCTCGGCCAGCCCCGTCAACAGACGTGCCGCTGCCACGCCGCCCATGCAGCCGGGAATGAAGATGCAAAGCACTGCATCCGCGTAAGGCAGCCAGTCCGCCATCTCTACCGGTCCGGAAATATTCAACAGCACGACGGTTTTCATGCCTTTCTGCTTTGCCTGCTTCAGCACCTCGGTCATGCGGGTGCGGTCTTGTTCCTCTACCGCCATGCTTTCGCGGTCCACATTTTCCCCGGCAGGGGCAGCCGCCGTGTACACCAGCGTGTCGGCATCGGTCCATTCCTCAAAGGCCGCCGCGCCGCGCAGTTTGCGGTATTCGTCCAGCACATTGCTGTGCAGGGCCGTCTCCACCGCCGTGGAGCCGCTGCCACACTCCAGTGTGTCGCGGCTGCGCGCCCCCCAGAACACAACACGCCGGGTCTCGGCCAGCGGTAGGACGGCATTCTCGTTTTTCAATAGCACCGCGCCGTCTTCAATGGTCCTGCAGGCGGTTTGCAGAAGTGCATCGGCGTCATACTGCGCGGGGATGCGGCGTTGATTTTGTTTGATCTCCACGATAAGCTGCAGGATATGGGTCACGCGATCGTTCAGAACTTCCTCGGAAAGCCGCCCCTCCTGCACCGCCTGTTTGCAGGCGGTCATATCGTTTGGACCGGGCTGAATCAAATCCATACCCGCCGCCAGCGTACCTTCCTTGTTCTGTCCGGCTGCGCCCCAGTCGCTGACAATGGCGCCGTCGAAGTGCAGTTCCCCGCGCAGCAAATCTGTCAGCAGCTTTTTGCTATACGAGGTGAACTCTCCGTTCACGGCGTTGTAGGCGCTCATGATACACAGGACGTGACCATCCTCGATGGCTGCCTCAAACCCACGGGCATACAGTTCCATCATAACCCGTTTTGAAAGGTTAGAGCTTGTTGTGTTGCGGTTCGTTTCCTGATTGTTTGCGAGGAAATGCTTGGCACAGGCCGCAATGCCGGCGCTCTGCATACCGCGTACAAAGGCTGCCGCGGTCTGAGCCACCAACTCCGGGTCCTCGCCGTACATTTCATAGTTACGGCCGCCCAGCGGGTCGCGGGCAATATCCACGTTGGGACCAAAGCAGACATCCACCCCGGCGTCACGCAATTCCTGTCCGACCGCGCGGCCGATGGTCTCGGCTGTGATCGGGTCAAACGACGCGCCGATGTTGATGCCCGACGGGAAGCTGATATGCTGCCGACCGCCCGGACGGTATTTTGCCGCCTGCTCCACGAGGTCGGTCATCAGTGCATCGCCCTTGTACTTTGCCGCGGCCTCGTTGAGATCAACGCGGTTCAGTGCCACCATTTCCGGCGTGGCATACGCCGTACGCGGGTCATCGGCACGGCAGGGGTCTGTTAAGTAGTCCAGCACCACATGGGTGCCATTCAGCCCGGTCGCGCCGTCCATCAGATAGATGGCGGGCACATCCATATCCGGGATAGGTCGTGTGTGGCAGGCGCGGTAGCACCCCACCATATCCAATTTTTCATCCAGCGTCATCTCCGCAACCACCTGCGGGATGCTTTGTAAGTTGCTCAATTTTGCACGCATACAGTTTTCCTCCCTCTCGCGAATGAATTCTGTATCCAGTATAGCGTGCCGTGGAATCTGCGTATTGTAATTTTCGTGATGCAATTGTAATTTTTGGCTGGCTACCGCAGGGAATGAATCAGAACCGATTCACTTTTTCGAGTCAAGATTTTTGGATGAATCAGAAGTGATTCACTCTTGAGAGCATATACGAATTTGTGCGGGTATCGGGTTTGTTTGTCATCGTTTTGGGGGTAGACGTGTTTTGCTAGCATAGCATGTGGTCATCCACATGCACATTTCTGGGGTGTACCCCAGACCCTCGCGCTGCTCTTGTGTGACGATAGTGACGCTGATGACGCTTGTGACGCTGTTTTGAGGATATCCCTATACCATATCCCGGATTCAGCGTCATTAGCGTCATCTGCGTCATTCTGATTTTGTGTTTTTCGTAATATCATTATTTTTGTTTCGAGCAGTAGTAAACTTCAAGCGTCATTTCGCTATAAGCGTGACGGTGGTGACGATGGTGACGGTCTTTCTTGCATACCCCTACCCATATCCCATAAACATCGTCACTACCGTCACCATCGTCACTTAAAACAGGCAAGCCGTTTTAATCTGCGGCTTGCCTGTTTTATTTTGAGTAATGTGGCAGGGTTTTTGCCCTATTGCCTGTTAAAATGGATTTAGATATTTTGTAAAAGTGCAAGGGTTTTTAGCACAATGGGTGATATGCTGTTTTTGAAGTGTAATTTTGGCGTTTAGGCCAGTTCTTGAGAAAAAATTCTTCGCTTTACATCTCTAAACTTGCAGGAATCCTGCAAGTTATACTGTTATACTGAAATTTAATGAAAAAATTCCATTATTTTTTCAGCGAACGTTACCTTTTGCCCTTCCCCAGTGGCTATATAGTAGATATAATTTTTTCAAAAATTTTGAGGACAGTTGCAGAAGTTGCGACTGCCGGTCTGTATGATATGATTTGATATCTTTCTAAAAATTTGAACTTTTTCTAAACAGTTTAAAAAACCTCGTAATTTTCGCCGTTCTCAGCGGCTATATAGTAAAGACCTTTTTATAAATTATTTACATAGGAGGAACCCATGAACACGGAATTTCAAAATTTACCCAATGTTGTCAGCCCCAAGGAAGTGCAAACTTACTTCGGTATCTCACGCTCGACCACCTATCGGATATTTCACGACGCGACTTTTCCTGCGTTTCACATTGGAAACCGACTGCTGGTGCGGCGGGATGAACTGCTGGGCTGGCTGGAGCAGCAAAAGGTCAATAAAGCCCAAAACGAGAACCCGAAGATTGTCGGGTCTGATGAATAGCTTTCTCCGTACTCTTGTGGTAGTCTTTGTGTCACGAAAGGAGACGATGCACCGTGAAAGACACATCTAAAACATCCCTGCGCCGTGGGCACAACGAGGGCAACATCCGTCGTCGTACAGACGGGCGGTGGGAGGTTCGACTGTCAGCCGGAATCGACTACAAGACAGGCAAGCCCCGGCGTACATCCACCTGCTGTAACACGCGGCAGGAAGCCATTGCCATTTTACAGCAGCAAGCCCACGAAGTCCGCACACAGGGCTGGCGTGATCCTATGTCGGTGACACTTGGCGAATGGTACGAATACTGGCTGGACACCTATATGAAGGACACCGTCAAGCAATCTACTTACGCCAGCTACCGCAGTTATCTCAACAAGCACTTTTGTGTACTGGGAAAGATTTTATTAAAGAAATTAGAACCGCACACCTTGCAGGAGTTTTACAACTACAAATTCCGCGAGGAAGGCTTATCCCCCAAGACGCTTCGCAACTACCACATGGCATTGCATAAGTGCTTACAGCAAGCAGTAAAAGAGCGTCTGCTGATTTACAACCCCTGCGATGCCGTGACCCTGCCAAGCGGAGAAAAGCCCGAAATCAGCGTATTTACCAACGACCAGCAGCGGGCGCTGGTGCAAGCCAGCTACCGCCACCGCTACGGCGTGTTTATCCGCTTAGACTTGTGTACCGGATTACGCATGGGTGAATTGCTGGCACTGAAGTGGGAGGACATCGACTTTTCCACCGCGCAGCTTCATGTCCGCCGCACTATCAACCGCCTTGCCAAGTACGAAGCCCACGACGGCGAAAACAAAACCGAAATCGTATTCGGCACACCCAAGACAAAAAACTCCCGCCGCACGATTCCGCTGACCCGCACAATGGCAGACGAGCTTACCCGCTGGAAACAACAGCAAGCGCAGGATAAGATTCGGGCAGGGGATAAGTACACCGACGATGGCTTCATCGTCACCAACGAGTTTGGACACTACTTTGAGCAGAAAACCTTCAAGGATTACTATGACCGCCTGTTGAAGGATGCCGACATCGGACACTTTACCTTCCACGCCCTGCGCCACACCTTCGCCACCCG
>ENA-UOJD01002307-UOJD01002307.1-human-gut-metagenome-genome-assembly--contig:-P48-NODE-2307-length-16145-cov-5.194282_pt1 | contig 16145 bp, 10 predicted proteins | sample MGYA00242342_ERZ723889 | MGnify/ENA metagenome assembly ERZ723889
ATTGGAAAACGTGCGTAAGGCAAAGCCTAACGCTAAACGCTAAGAAATAGCCCATGCACTGAAAGCAGCACAGAGCCTGGACATCATCGAAAAATTACCGAATGGCATAGATACGGTTGTCGGAACAAAGGGCGTGTACCTGTCTGGCGGCGAACAACAGAGAATTGCAATAGCCCGTGCAATTTTGAAAAATGCGCCTATCTTAATTCTTGATGAAGCGACCGCGTTTGCCGATCCTGACAATGAGGTGCGTGTACAGCAGGCTTTATCTGCTCTCTCAAAGGGAAAAACGGTCATTATGATTGCACACAGGCTGTCGTCAATCACAGACGCAGATTGCATTTATGTGATGCAAGACGGAAAAATTGCCGAAAGCGGCACACATAGCGGACTGATAAAGAAAAACGGCATATTTACAAAAATGTGGAAGAATTATTCCGAAGCGGCAGAATGGAAGATTGCAAAGGAGGTAAGAGCATGATTAAGACATTACAAAGGCGTTTTGCATTATCAAGGCAAGGGGCTGTCGATTTGATAAAGGGCTGTATCGCTTGCGTTGCACAAGATATATCCTTTATGCTTCCTGTCGGGCTTCTCTATTATTTTGTCATTGATACCATGAACGGGGGCGTAAGTGGAAGCCGCGTTGCTTTCTATATGGTCGGTGCTTTGGTTTGCTTATGCCTGATATTTATTGTGACTTGGTTTCAATACAACGCCACCTATTTAGCGACTTATGTGGAAAGCGGAGTAAGACGCATTTCGTTAGCAGAGCAGCTCCGCAAAATCCCTTTGTCCTTTTTCGGTAAAAAAGACCTTGCCGATTTGACAAATTCAATTATGGGCGACTGTGCCACGCTGGAAACAGCGTTTTCACATTATGTACCCGCTTTGGCAGGTTCCCTTATTTCAACAACGCTGATTGCGATTTGCCTGTTTGTCTATGATTGGCGTATGGCTCTTGCAGCGGTTTGGGTTTTGCCGATTGCATTTGCAATCACGTTTTTCTCAGCCCGCATACAGGGATATTTCAACCGCAAATCCGTAGCGGCAAATGTCGCGCTTGAAAGCGGCGTGCAGGAGTGTATCGAAAGTTTGCAGGACTTAAAGGCAAATAATGCGGAAGAAAGCTATCTGAAAGGGCTTGGCAAAAAAATTGATGCTGTGGAAAAACGGCACATCATAACAGAACTTGGGACTGCCCTTTTTGTTGTTTCCTCTACGCTGATATTAAAGTTCGGGATTGTTACGGTTGCGCTTGTAGGTTCTACGCTACTTATTCGTGGGGAGATTGATATTCCTCTGTTCTTTATGTTTTTGCTTGTGGCTTCAAGGCTGTATGCACCGCTTGAAGGTGCTTTACAAAATCTTGCTGCGATAATCTCCACCAAAACGAACATAGACCGTATGAATGAAATTCTTGACCAGCCTGTTCAGACGGGTGGCAATACACTGACAAATAAGGGCTATGATATTGTGTTCGACCATGTAGGATTTGCTTATAATACCGGGGAAACTGTATTAAAAGACGTGTCCTTTACGGCAAAACAGGGAGAAGTTACCGCCTTAGTCGGATCGTCCGGCGGCGGTAAAACTACGGTGTCACGCCTTGCCGCGCGGTTTTGGGATATAAGCAAAGGCAAAATCACTGTTGGCGGTATGGATATATCAAAAATAGAGCCGGAAACCTTGCTGTCGTTTTACTCTATTGTATTTCAAGATGTGACGCTGTTTAACAATACCATCATGGAGAATATCAGAATAGGCAAGAAAGGCGCGACGGATGAAGAAGTGATTGCAGCGGCAAGGTTGGCAAATTGTGAGGAATTTGCGGCAAAACTCCCGGACGGCTATAACAGTATGATTGGTGAAAACGGCTGCGAACTGTCCGGCGGTGAAAGGCAGCGTATTTCAATCGCCCGCGCTTTCCTCAAAAATTCCCCTATCATCTTACTTGATGAAGCAACGGCAAGCCTTGATGTGGAGAATGAAACCTTGATACAGGCTGCTTTGTCAAAGCTGATAAAGGATAAGACCGTACTGGTTATCGCCCACCGTATGCGTACTGTAAGCGGCGCGGATAAAGTGGTTGTGCTTTCTAACGGTATGGTTGCTGAACAGGGAACGCCGGAGGGGCTAATGAACACAGGTAAGATTTATCCCCATATGGTAAAGCTCCAAATGATTAGTAGTGATTGGGGCATTTAGCATGGGAACTGAATGGATAATATGTCCTATATGTCAAAGTAAAACGAGGTTGAAAATACGGGAAGATACGATAATTGAAAACTTCCCCCTGTACTGCCCGAAGTGCAAACAGGAAACGCTAATCAATGTGAAACAACTAAATATGTCAGTTATCAAAGAGCCAGACGCAAAGACGCAGAGCCGATAACACGCAGATTTGAAATGCGGTTATCGGCTCTTTCTTTGACAACTATATTCTGCCTATGTGATTGCTGACAGATTGCAACTTATAAACCGTTGCTTGTTAGCGAATTGCAGTTACGGATTAAGCGACGGTTTTGAAATAACAATCAAAGCCGTCGTTTTCCTTTTTCAAAATTGGATTTGCGGGGGCGTGATAAAGTCACCCATTTTTAAGGATATGGCGGTATCAAGCGGAACACACATCATCATAAATGCCTTATTACATCATATAGCATAACCGTCTGTTTAGTTTTGCGCTGCACAGCACAGATACTGGGCACGTATGCGTGAACAGTAACAGTACTCAATTTTGGGGATTGCCTATAAGGAGGAGAAAACGGTATAATTGAGGAAGGCAGTTGGGTATAAGGGGGACAAGTGGTGGAGATGAAAAATATTGTGAAGACGGAAAGATGGGCGGTTGTCTGGGATATGGGATGATGCGGATGATCGATGCGGTGCATCGCCGTTTACATAAATAGATAGAGGAAATACGATGGAACTGAATTTAAGCGAACCGGGACAGAGCCGGTATCTGAGAGTATATGAATATTACAAAGAATTGATCGTGTCCGGGCAGATGAAGCCGGGAGCGAAGCTGCCGTCGATCCGCAAATGTTCCCTGCAGCTGCAGCTTTCACGGACGACGGTGGAGACGGCGTATATGCTGCTGGCGGCGGATGGCTATATCATTTCGCGTCCGCAGAGCGGGTTTTATGTAACGGATGCGGTGCTGGCGGCTGCAAACCGGGAGGAAATAGAGCATGGTGTGCCGCATCAGGAGGAACGCCCGGAAATCCGGTATGATTTTGCGTCTTCAAATGTGGATCGGGAGAGCTTCCAGTTTGATTTATGGCGGCGCTATGTCAAGAGTGCCCTGCGCCAGGATGAACGGCTGCTTTCTTATGGCGAACCGCAGGGAGAGCGGGAATTCCGGGAGGCGCTCTGCGCGTATCTGGGGCGCCACCGCAATGTGATCTGTACGCCGGACAGTATCGTAGTAGGGGCGGGTGTGCAGAGTCTCTTGCATATTTTGTGCCCGATGCTGCGGGAGCGGGACAGCGCATGGTTTTTTAATCCGTCGTTCCGGCAGGGACGCCAGATTTTTGAGGATTATGGGTTTCGGACCGGAGATATAAGAGAATATTGGGAAAATAATGATAGGAGGATTGAGTCCTCAAAAAAGGATTTGTGCGGAATAGAAAAGCCAGATGTATGTGCAAGAGAGATGAAAACAGGGCTATCCGAACAGATGTCAGAGGCGATGAGACATACAGGGAAAAGTGTTTGCTATCTGACCCCATCGCAGATGACAGTCTGGGGCGAGGTCATGCCGGTGGGCGACCGGATGAAGCTTTTAAAGGATGCGGCGCGCGAGGATATGCTGATTATTGAGGACGATTACAACAGTGAGTTCCGCTATTATAACCGCCCGACACCGTCCCTGCAGGGGCTTTCCGGCGGGCGGGGCGTCGTGTATCTGGGGACATTTTCAAGGCTGCTTCTGCCATCGATCCGCATGAGCTACATGGTCCTGCCGCCGGATCTGCTGAAACGGTATCAGGAGCGGGGGCGTTTTTATAACCAGACGGCGTCCAAGGCAGAGCAGATTGCCCTCTGCCAGTTTATCCGGGACGGACATCTGGAAAGCCAGATCCGAAAGTCCAAGAAATTGTACGCGGCAAAGGCAAAGTGTTTGTGTGATGCGGTGCGGCGCATTTTTGGAGAAAAAGCGCGAACGCATCTGGGCGATGCCGGTTTTCTGGTTCTCATGGAGCTTGACAGCCCGCTTACATCGGCGGAGATTGCCGGGCGTGCGGCACAGGCAGGCGTCGCCGTCCGCCCGGTGGAGTCGGTCGGGAGTCTTTTGGAAAAACAGGAGCATCATTTTCAAGAGGGATATCCGAAGCTCCTGTTGTCCTGTGCCTCGATGGGGGCAGAGCGGTATGAGGAGGCGCTGGAGGTGCTGAAAGAGGTAGTGTATAAGAAAGAAAAATAGAAGATAGATATAGAAGTTAAAATGTCCGCATAAACCACAGCCAGTACCCGGAACCATCCGGGCAGTTGTGGGTATGCGGACATTTTATGCGACATTCTTACCCGTTTTTCTCCTCATGCGGCAGCCGGTTCCGGAGCAGCCGCTTTTTTAATTCACTCCAGTGAAATGGAATTAGCGGGTAAATATAACTTTTTCCGGCGATTGTCCGGTTAAAGACAAGGCAGCCGACGGCAATGAGTGTTCCTGCGATGAAGCCCCAGAGATTGAGGAAAAAGGTCAGAATCAGGAGCAGGACGCGCATGAATTTGAGTGCGTAGCCGAGTTCGAAGCTCGTCATCGAGTAGTTGGCGATCGTGACGAACGCCATATAGAGCATCGTCTCGCTGTTGAACCAGCCGGATTTGACTGAGTATTCTCCAAGCACGATACCGGCGATGACACTGAGCGGTGTCGTCAGCATGCTGGGGGTGTTGACTGCCGCGAGCCGCAGACCATCGATGGCAAATTCCAGGATCAGGAGCTGATAGATCAGCGCCACATGGATCTCGTCGGTGACACGGATAAAAGCGAGCCATTCCGGGATCCAGCCGGGATTCTGCATAAAAAGCAGCCACAGCGGTGTCAGAAATAAGGTCAGGAAAAAGATGACCGTCCGCGACAGGCGCAGATAGGTGCCGGTCAGCGGTGGAAAATAGTAGTCGTCGGCTTCCTCGATGATATCGAAAATAGAGGATGGCAGAATCATTGCGGATGGCGAATTGTCCACCAGAATGATGATATTTCCTTCCAGAATCGAGGCAGCGGAGGTATCCGGACGCTCTGAAAAACGAAATTTTGGGAACGGATTGAACCATTTGTGCGGATAAATACATTCGGCAAGGCTTTCCTGGTTCATCGAGAGGGCATCGACATGCACTTTTTGAATCCGGGTGCGGATGCGGTTTAAAAGTTCGGTGTCCACCCGGTTTTCCATGTAGCAGATGGCGATATCGGTGTGCGAACTTTCCCCAATATTCATGATTTCCATCCGCAGCTTCGGATCGCGGATGCGCCGCCGGATCAGAGCCGTATTGAACACAAGCGTTTCGACAAAACCATCGCGCGAGCCGCGCAATACCTTATCCTTTTCAGGTTCGCTGACTCCGCGGGCGGGATAGGTGCGGCAGTCTATTGTGAGTGCCTGTGCATACCCGTCGATCAGAAGAAAAGGAACACCGGAGAGAAGCTGGATAATCAGCGCGTCCGAATCCGTTTCCAGCCCGATTTCGCCGTAGGCGAGGTAGAGGGCGGCAAAATCGTTTGCATTGTCAGGCATCTGGGCGGTTTCAATGCTGCTCATCGCCTGCAGCACTTTTAAAAGCGTATCGTCCTTGGTAAAACCATCAATACAGTAGAGGCAGGCATCGCGCCCGCCGATCATCAGGTTCCGATCTACGACATCAAAACTGATGTCCGGTCGGAGCTTTTTTTGAAAAAAAGTCCGGTTATTTTCAATGGATGAAGAAATCTGCATCGTGTAAATCTCCTATCAGAGAAGCCAATATCAGTGACCGCGAAGGGACTGGAATGGGACAAAATGTTTACAGATGGAGTATGTGCGAAAAGGATAAAAATATACGAAATGAAGCAAACAGAAAAAAATTCTCAAAATATGTTTTTTTAAAATTCATGGCAAGCGAGGCAATATCAGGGAAACAGGCGGAAAAAATCGCTGCAAAATGAGACTTAACATGTGCTGAATGGAAAAAGAAATTTGCATGTTAGTTTTAGCAACTAAAAAAGTAATGTTTTATTGAGAATAAAATTCAATTAAAAATAGATAAAAATTCTCATTTTTAAATAGATTTAAATAATTGACAGATTTTATTAGATTAGTTTATACTAACCTCCTCGGCCGCCTGAGTTAGGGATGCCTAATCCGGTGCGGAGAGTAAGATATTACAAAAGATTATATGGAGGAATATGTATGAAAGGTAAGGGAAGATCCCGGCAGGCAATTCTGGCGGCGGTGACCGTGTTAGCGGCGGCGCAGGCAGGTACTGCTTATGCTTCAACCGGACCGGCATCGGAGTCCGGAGTACAGACCGGCGCCTGGATTCAGGAAGGACAGGACTGGAAATATCAGGGAACGGACGGAACGCTTAAGACTGTATGGGTCAAGACCGAGAGCGGCTGGTATTATCTGGATCCGCAGACCGGACGGATGATGACTGGATGGATCACCGTCGATGGACGCCGGTACTATATGAACACAACAGCCGATGGCGTGGAAGGACAGATGCGCCGCGGCTGGTGGAAGGACAATGCAGGAAAATGGTATTTCTTCAGCACTGCATCCGATGGAACGGAAGGTATGACCGTGACCGGATGGCAGTGGATTGATGGAAAATGCTATTATTTTGATAACTTGAGTGCAGAAAACTATGGTCAGATGCACACCGAAGGTCGGACGCCGGACGGCTACAGCGTCAATGCGGATGGACAGTGGGTCAATGAAAATGGAGAGGTCCAGACCCGTGCGGATAGAGGTTACGCGAGCAGCCCGGCAGCAGACGGCAACGGAAGCAGCGTATCAGGAGGCGGTTCAGGGAATTCCGGCAGTTCCGGCGGCAGCCATTCGGGGGGCTCTGGAAGCAACAGTAATTCTGGAAATAACAGTAATTCCGGAAATAACGGTAATTCCGGGAATGACGGAAATCAGAATGGCGGAAATGCCGGAGATAACGGAAACACTGAAAATCCAGACAAGCCGCAGATGGTTTCGCTGGTAGATGAGACGAAGACAAAGCTTACCGAAGTAAATTCCCTGGGCTGGTGGCTTCCGATTGCATTTGATGAGGGATACAATGCAGACAATACGGTCGTTAAGGTCGATGGAAAAGATGTAACCAATCTTTTAACTCCGATCACAGATGACGGACGTATGGCAAAACTGGCGCTTCTTGGCACACCGGGCAAAGTAACCGTCAGCAGCAAAGAAGATGGGGCAAAGGAAGAGACGGTGGTTCTGAGCAATGAGAGCCAGGAAGATGCTGTATATGAGGAAAACGACGGCTATCTGCCTGAGAAGATTCTGACGCATGAGTCAGTTGCTTACTGGGACTATTATCTGACCAATTACGATGAAAACGGAAATCCCCGCATTTCTCCGAAAAAGACTACTTATAACTTGAATGAGGAGAAGCAGACTCATCCGAGCTATTCGCCGGATGCGGTTCTTCCAAAAAATGGAAAAGCAGCTGTTACCATTCTGTTTAACTATAATACAGATGAGGAAAAAGAGTGGTTTGACGGCATCCGCAAACTGGAGCTGGTTGAATACGATGAGCAGAAGAACACAATCAATTCAAGCCTCGTATTTGACAGTGAAAAGAATGTGGCGCACGGACAGGGACGCGTTGGACAGCTGACTATCCAGACAGGACAGAGCAATTTCTACAATAATGGACGTTATTATGTGCGGGTTGTATCGTCGGCAGGCGGTTCCGCGCTCGTCCCGATTCATGTCGTCAATGAGACAGTACCGACGCTGGAGCTTAAGGAAACACCGCAGTCCGGTAAGAATCTCCATTTTGCAGTCAGCGATCTGGTATATGCAATTGAGACACCGATCGAGCGTGTGACCCTGGAAGATCCGAACGGAACAGTAAGCGACCTTAAGATGATCGATGACTGGTATCTCTACAGCCAGGATTTATTTGTTCTGTACAATGATAATACAGACCATCTGCCATACAAGGGCAATTACAAGATCACGGTATATGCAAATGGTTTCCGGTCATTCTCCAAGAGCTTCAAGGTGACAACGGGCGCAGAGCCGGTAAAAGAGAAGGAACAGACCAATGGTCAGAAAATGGCGGCATACGGATTCGACGGTATCAGCACCGCATCGACTGGTTCCGGCGGAAGTGGAAGCTCCAGCGGCAGCAGCTCAGGAAGCTCTGCAATCTCTGCAAACCTGATTTTTGATTCAGATCTGCTTGTAAATGCACATCTCCTTGAACAGACCAAGATGGAAAATGATGCGTCCAAGGCAGTGATGGAGTGGTGGTACAATGCGATTCCGGATGCAGTCTTTGATACTGGAGATGATGATTTCTTCAGATGGACAGACTACGTAAATAAGAGCGAGAATCAGAAATACGAAGAGAACAGAATGCTTCCATTTGCAGATTACCGTGAAAATGGAGCACTGGATCCGAACCATCCGGCAACGGCAAAAGAAGTTCTCGAAGATGGTCTGCTCGGCGATATCCAGTACAATGGAAACTTCTCCCGTCAGGATGCACCGGCGATTACAGTTGTACAGAACAAAGAGGGCGAGCCGGTAGTCCTGCAGACAGAGGCTACAGAGTATATCGAGGCGGTTCAGAGTATCGTTGTCAACGGAAACTGGCAGGCACTCAGCAAGGACAAGTATTCCATCGATAAAGAAGCTGGCACCATTACCATAGAGGCGGATGTATTCAAGGCTGGTGAGGAGTATAAGCTGACTGTCGATGCAACGGGATATAAGAGCCAGAGTATCGCATTTACATACGATAAGGTGCTGGAAAACGATTTATCGCTGACCGTTGATTATGCGGATGATAAAGAGGCGTTTGCAGCTGAGAAAAAAGAAGATTCTAATAAGACTTACTATTTTGCAGATGCTGAATTTACCGTTAATGGCAGCAAGGGAGATTTCCTGAAGAACCTGAAATCTGTTACCCTGCTTTCTGACGAGGAAGATGCGGTTGAGAGAAATATCTACACGAAGGGCGTGTCCAGCAGCAACGATGTTTACTATGAAGTATCCGGGGATGGCAAGAAGCTGATTCTCCATCAGGTTCAGCCGGGAACTTATAAACTGACACTTCGTTCGAATTATTACACGGAGGCGCTGAGATGTGAATTTGTGGTTGAGAAGGAAGAGGAAGAAATCCCAGATGAGCAGGAGATTGAGATTGGTGCTTCGGAAATCAGAAAGGCAAATGGATATGGTGAAAAGGGATATGTAATACAGTTTACCTATTCTGATGGAACTGGTATGAAACCTTCTGATTTTGCCTACAAAAAAGCATTAGAAGAATATGTAAAGAGCATCAATTCGGTAGTGGTAGGAACAACTAAGTATTCTCCACAGTCAGGCTGGACATTAGGAGATAATGAATATGCGTCAGATATTTATGATGATGCACATAACAATTACAAAGATAGCCTGCTTGTTTCTGACAGTGCATTTAATACGGATGGGGATACCAAAATTACGATTAATGCAGATGGAGATTATCCAGAAGTAACGATTGTAGTTGATAAAAATGGAAATCTCAAACAGGATGACGAGGAACTTCTTGATGCACCGACGCTGACTGGACCGGAAAAGATTTCCGAAGGAGATAATTTAACTCTGACTGGAAAAGATAATGCGGATGAGCTTGCGAAATATTTGGAGGCAATCAACAAGGTAACATCAGATGGTGAAGAACTTGAATTTGAAGTTCAGGATAATAAACTGATTATCACAACCAGTGATTTAACCGCAGGACCAGATGGAGGTTCGATTGAGCTTGTAATTGAGGCAAAAGGCTACAAAGAACAGAAAATTACGGTTGAAGTAGAAGACTCATCTGAGGAAGAAACACAGATTGAAGTTTCAGGATTTAGAAAAGCAGAAAAGGCGGGTATGTTTGACTGGGGAGCAGATAAATATATTGCCAGCTTTAAAGGAATTTCGGGAGACGATTTAAAAGCTTACATCGGAGCAATTAATGAAGTTTGGGTAAATGATAAAAAGTATAATAAGGCATATTCAGCTACTTCGGTAGATGATGGCTGTTTTGCAGCGTATTCCAGTGATACCAACATGGTATTCAATTATGATGGCTTGAAGATTTCTTCGAGTGGTTTCAGCACAACCGGAATTACTACCATTGTTATTAAAGCGGAAGATTATGATGATGTAACATTTACAATTGATGAAAACTTTAAACTCATCAAAGTGGAAACCACTCTCATTGCTGACGAAGTCCTCCCAACCGAGAAAGTAGCCACCCCGGAGGAAACACCGGAAGAGCCGAAGACGAATGACGAAAACAAGGCAGATGTACCGGATGGCGATAAGAAGAACGAGACAGACGATGCGAACAAGGCACCGGAAGTAGACGAGGACAAGAAAGAGGATTCGGACGAGTCCAAGGATACTTCGGATGAGAAGAAAGACGAAACTTCAGATAAAGGCGATGCTGACAAAGATGATTCGAAAGATGAATCCGGCGAAACTGGTGACGATTCTAAGAAGGATGAGACCGGTGACGTAAAAGATGATACTTCTGATAAGGAAGAATCCGACGGCGGTAAAGGCGATGCTTCTGAGAAAGAAGAGTCTGTTTCTGAAGAAGAGTAGTTGTATTTAAAGGAGTAAAAATTGAAACAGAAGTGGTGGATTTTATTAACCCTGCTGCTGTGTGGCTGCGGTGCTTCATCGCAGCCGGATCAAACGGGGGCGGTCCAGAATGACCGTCCTCGTTTATCTGCGTCTACGGAAGAGACGGCAGAAAATGTGGCAGCAGTAGAAAAAAACGAAAATTTAGAGAAAAATCCCTCAAATTCGAACCAGAATCCGGGAGAGGGGCAGAACTGGACGGTGTTTGCGATGGATACTGTGATGCAGTTTGATGCCTACGGTGGAAGTGCGGCTTTGCAGGAAAAAGTGAAACGGCGGGTGGAAGAGCTGGAAGGGGAGTTTTCGACAACGCAGGAAAACAGCGATATTTTTCATCTGAACCAGGAGAAAACAGCGGAACTTTCATCGGATACGCGTTATCTGATGCAGGAGGCGCTGGTGCTGGGAGCAGAAACAGATGGTGCGCTCGATATTTCGATTTACCCGGTTGTGCAAAGCTGGGGATTTACAACGGAAAATTACCGGGTCCCCAGTGAGAGCGAGCGGGAAAGCCTGCTTAAATCGGTCGATTATCGTCTGGTCGGTTTAGAAGCAGATACGGCATCGATCGAGCCAGGAATGATGGTGGATCTAGGCGGTGTCGGAAAGGGATTTACCGGGGATGAGGTGGTAAAAACCATGAAGGGGGACGGCGTGACGAGCGCACTGTTCAGTCTTGGAGGCAATATCCAGACGATCGGAACAAAACCGGATGGCGAGAAATGGTATGTCGGCATCAAGGATCCGGAGAGCGACGGCTATCTGGGCGGAGTCAGGGTGCAGGATGAGGCGGTCATTACCTCCGGCGGCTATGAGCGCTATTTCACGGATGATGACGGAACAATTTACTGGCATATCATGGATCCGTCCACTGGGGCGCCGGCGCATAGCGGGCTGATTTCTGTGACAATCATCGGACCGTGCGGACTGCGCTGCGATGGGCTTTCGACCGCACTGTTTGTCATGGGACGGGAAAAGGCAGCGGCACACTGGGCGGCGCATCAGGATTATGAGGCAGTCCTGGTTGACGAGAGCGGCACGATCTGGCTGACGCCGGGCTTAAAAGACCGATTTATTCCGGTGGATCAGGGGGAGACGCGGGAGATTCGGATATTGTGATTCTGGAACAGATCTAGTATAATGAGCAGAGAAAAGTGCATGCGAGTCAGATTTACAATTTATAACGAAGAGGTCGAAAATACCGTGAATGATAGATTGAAAAAGAAGCTTCTTTGCTTTGAGAGCGCTCTCTCCACATTGGAAGGATACGAGGGATGGATGATAGGCACAAATACACTTCATCTGGACTGGCAGCCCAAGCAGGGGGAGAATGAGTTCTGCCATACAAAATTAACTCCAGAAATCATCAAAAAAGGCCGCTCGGCAATCCGGGTCCGCATAGCGGCAGCGGAGGAGGAAAAAAAGTGGGAAAATGAGGGGATGGAAGTGCTGCTGATAAAACCGCGCCAGGGCGTCCTTGTCCCGGAAAAAGAGAAAATGCCGCTCATGAAAGCAATTACGGAACTGGGCGGCGAGGATGATGACACGCTGGCATTTAGCCGCAGCCAGATGGAAGAATATCTCCGGGAGGCGGCAGACGCCAATCCGATCCATCAGGGAGAAGCGGCAGTTCTGCCGGGTTTTCTTGTTATGAATGCCTGCCTGCTTCGTCTGTGGAAGAAAGGCTGGATGAAGGGACAGGCAGCTCTGGAAGTACGTTTTCTTGCCCCGCTTCATCCTGATGAGGAGGTATATCTGTTGGATTCAGGCCAGGAGGAAAGAAACGCAGTGCATCTGAGAACGAAGCAAGAGGGGAAGGAAATTCTTTCGATTACAGAAAAATAGGGATGCCGATGATAAAGTGGGTGCAGAGGAGCTATGGATGCATATGTAAACCATTTATAAAAACAAGGTTGACAATCCTCTGAAATTCCGATATACTCTTTTCTAGCAAAGATTCTCTGTGTGTGATTCATAGGAAAATGCATTACACGGCTTAGAATTTTATCACTGAGGAGGTATATATAATGAGTTCAGAGACAAGTGCAGTGAACGTACACGGCGCATGGAGCGCGAAGCGGCTTACACTTTTGGCGATGATGCTGGCTCTTATCAGTGTGTCTTCGTATATCGCGATTCCGCTTCCGTTTTCGGATGCAAAGATCACAGCGCAGACGATGATTGTCAACCTGATCGGTCTGCTGATTGCACCACAGGATACCATTTTAGTTATGGCGAGCTGGCTGCTGTTAGGCTTATGCGGCGTGCCGGTATTCAGCGGCGGAAGCGCAGGACCGGGAAAACTGCTTGGACCGAGCGGCGGTTACTATATCGGATTTCTGGTTGTAGCGTTCCTGATTTCCCTGTTCTGCCGGAAATGGAAAAATGTTGCATTCCAGACAGCGTTCCTGATTGTAGTTGGTATTCCGGTGATTTACGCATTCGGTGCAGGCTGGATGAAACACGTGACCGGACAGCCGTGGGGTGCAGTTATCGTGCAGTCGATAATTCCGTTTATTCCGCTGGACATCGTTAAGTGTGTGGCAGCGGTAGCACTTGGAAAGGCGCTGAAGCGGACGGGCTTATTTGGAAATTAGATAGAAAATAAAGATGGGATGTGGTAGTGAACAGAATCAGCCTTTTAGTGCAGAAATGCAGCCAGGAGGCATGAGGAGTCCGTTGCCGCATCCCTTTAATTTTAATTAGGAATAGAAGAAAAACAGGAGAAAAGTATGAATCACGTATATATTCTGGGCGGTTTGCGCAGTTACATCGGGGTGAAAGATGGAATGTACCGTCATATCCCGGCGGAAAAGCTGGGGGCGGAGGTGCTGCGGGAGGTGGTTTCGCGATTTGAGCTTCCAACCGATGCGATCGACTATATAATAGGAGGAAATGCGGTCGGGGGAGGCGGCAATATCACGCGTCTGGCGGCACTTTCGGCAGGGTTTCCAGAGCGGATTCCGGCGGTTACTTTGGATCTGCAGTGCGGGTCGGCGCTGGAGGCGATCAGCGCGGCAGCAGCCAAGATTGAGAGCGGGATGGCGGATCTGGTCATTGCCGGGGGAATGGAGAGTTCTTCGGTACAGCCGTACCGCATGATGTCCCCGAACCATCCGGAGTATGACGGTGGAAAGGTGTATACGGTTGCACAGTTTGTGCCGGGAAAGCGCGGCGAGCAGGTTATGTTAGAGGGCGCGGAGGAGACTGCGATCCGGGAAAATGTCTCTAAGGAAGAGATGGACACCTGGGTGCTCCGGAGCCATAAGAGGGCGGCGCAGGCGCGCAAAGAGGGAATATTGGAGGATATAACGGTTTCCATCGACGGCAGCAGCCGGGATGAGGGAATCCGTCCGACAATGAGCCAGCGTCTGATCGACCGCCTGCCGTATCTGCTTCCAAATGGCACGAAAATCACGGCGGCAAATGCGTGCTTGATGCACGATGGTGCGGCATTTGTGGTACTTTGTTCGGAACGGTTTTTGCGGGAACAGGGACGGAAAGCAGAATGCCGTTTCCGGTTTGGTACAGCGATCGGGGAAGATCCGATGATGAGCCCAAAATCAGCCGTCAGCGCTGCTAAGGCGATACTTGCAAAAACGGGGCATTCTTATCAGGAGATCGATGCTTTTGAGGTCAATGAAGCGTTTGCCGTTATTGATGTTCTATTTGAACGTGCATTTCCGGGGATTGAAGACCGTTATAATATCTGGGGCGGGGCACTTGCCTATGGGCATCCATATGGAGTCTCCGGCGCAATGATTCTGCTGCATCTGATGAAAGCACTGGAACATAAAAATGGGCATTTGGGAATGTGTTGCGTGGCAGCCGCCGGAGGGATCGGAAGCAGTATTCTGGTGGAGAAAGTAATGAAGTAGATGAAGACAGTGCTTGAATGATATAAAAAGTAAATGTGGTAAATTTAAAAGCTCAAATTTGGTAAAAAGTTCTATATAAAAATAAGTAAAAGACAGGAATTAATCATGAAAGAAATACAGACACAACGTATAAATACATATCTGGATGCGCTCCGGGCATACCCGCCAGAGTGGGAAGCCCTGATCACGGAGAAAGAGCGCTATACGTTCGGGGAGCTCATCGAGGCGGCAGAACGTGTAAGGAAACATCCGAAAGAGATAGAAGAAAAACAGGGAAAACGTCACATCCACTGGATCCAGGAACCGACGATCGCGCATCAGCTTATTCAGTTTCTGGCATATGGAGACGGAAATACGGTTCCGGTGATTGCACCGTCCGATGTAAAAATTTCCGATGAATTGCGTGACGTGACACCTCCGGAAGGGGCATATATGGGTGTGATGACGTCGGGAACCTCTGGTCGTCAGAAAGTATTGTTCCGCTCCTTTGAAAGCTGGCACGATTTTTTTAAGCTTCAGAATAAAATTTTCAAAATGGGAGAGGGAAGCATTACGTTTATGCAGGGGAGCCTGGCGTTTACGGGCAACCTGAACCTTTATATGGCGCAGCTTGCGTCCGGCGGAAGCGTCGTTGCGGCGGATTCCTTTGATCCGCGCCTCTGGAAGCGGATGATCGAGGCAGAACAGGCGACCTGCGTCTATCTGATTCCTGTCAAGCTGCGGGCGCTGCGGCGTATCTATGAGCGGGAACAGGCGGTCAATTACCGGATTATTTCTTTTGTCAGCGGCTCCCAGAGTATGGGCGGTGCGGAGGCAGTGCAGTTTAAAAAGGCATTTCCCGAAGCGGAGATTACATTGTATTATGGCGCCAGCGAGCTGAACTATATTACCTATATCCGTGGAAGTGAGATGAAAGAAGATACGACGCTGGTTGGCCGTGCAATTCCAGAGGTGGATGTCTGGATTGAAAACGACCATTTCCATGTAAAAACGCGGTATGGAATTCTTGGAATTGGAAATGACGCGGTGATTGGGGATTGCGGTCACACAGATGCAGAGGGACTCTTCTATTTTGATGGGCGGGATGATGATATCTGCAACATAAATGGGAGAAAAGTGTCATCCCTCCGGGTCGAAGAAGCGGTGCGGACATTTCCGGGAGTGGCAGAGACGGCAGTGAAGGCAGTCCATGAGCATGGGCGCGATTATCTGAAAGTGTGGATTGTGTGGGAGAAAGAAGCTGAAAGGGAAGAAATTGCCGGAAGTGACAGCGAAAAAAGTGGTTGTACCAATATGGCAATTCGGGAATTTTTGGCAGAAAGACTGGCAGATTATGAGATTCCACGCGAATTTGTCTTTCTAAAGGAGTTTCCAAAGACTGAAAGCGGAAAGATTCGTAAAAAAGAACTGTGAA
>ENA-UOJD01002325-UOJD01002325.1-human-gut-metagenome-genome-assembly--contig:-P48-NODE-2325-length-16072-cov-4.804458_pt1 | contig 16072 bp, 3 predicted proteins | sample MGYA00242342_ERZ723889 | MGnify/ENA metagenome assembly ERZ723889
GTCGAAGACCTGTTGGCTTATGCCGATTGGAGTGGTTTACGGCCTTTGAGCGAGATGGAGTATGAAAAAATGGGACGGGGAAGTTTTCCTTGCCTGCCACAGTCCGGAGAATGGGCTGCTGCGGAGACGACTCCTCTGGCGGTGAAATCATTGGCAGATAAAGGACGGCCGACCGAACGACCGGCTGATAAGGAAGCTAATGTGAATGCCGGAGGTAAATTGGAGGGCCCAACCCGTGTAGGAATGTTCGTTCGTCCCGGCGAACGGGTACATACCGGTAATTCGTTTTGGGGAGTTTCGGATTTAAGTGGTAATTTAAGTGAAATATATTGCAATGTAGGGGAGTTCGGCAAGCAATTACAAGCTGATGTGCAGGGGAGCGGACAATTGTTGACCAATGGATTGTCTTCGGTTGCCCGGACTCATTGGCCTTCGGAGGCGGAGGCTTATGGGATTAGAGGCGGAGACTTTAGTGTTGCAGGTGGGGAAGTTGCAGTTTCAGATCGTCGGTTTATGAGCGGGTATTTTAGCCAGCTGAACGAACGAAAAGCCAATGTTGGAATACGTCTGGGATTTTCCGGAGAAAAACAGGATGTTTATTCTACTTTGACGTTGGAAAACGGGTCGGTCGCTAATACAATCGTCTATGATACGGTTTGCGATGGTAGTGATTATGTGATCCGGGGAAACCGGATTACCGGAAAGATGGTCTCTTATCTGTGGTATCGGAGTACAGATGAAGGAAAAACTTGGGAGCTGTTATCCCTGCAAAGAGGAGCTGATTTGAAGTTGGAAAAACTGACGGCAGAAGTAGAACCGAATGTGATCCGGCAATTTTTATATAAACGCTTGGTTTTTACAGCGACAGGCAGAGCTGAGAGTACCGTTGGATTATGTATCGCTCACGGTTTTCGTTCAGACCGCTTGCGGGATACGATCCAATCTTGTATAGCGTCTGCCGGTTTTACTCTGACGACACCCCTGCCGGCCCGTTTTGAGTGGAAAGTAGTAGATCAGGATAAGCTGTTGTATCGGTCTGAGCGTGCAGAATTGAGTAGTCATTATGAGCCGACCTTGGATGATTTTAAAGAAAATATGGAATTGCCGTCCGGACGTTATTCAATAGGAGTGAGCATTAAAATGGCAGGACGTTGTGAAATGAAGACAATATTGGAAGTAGAGGTATTACCTTTTTTTTCGGAAATGACGGAAACTTTAAAGTAGAGTCGGTACGCCTTTCTCTGTACGGGTAACAGTAAGCAGCAAACAGCTCGTTTTACGCAATCAGTCTGGAAAGATGCTCGCTAGTCCTAAGCTTTCTCCTCCAAAATAAAAATTGTCAAAAACTTTGTAATTAGAAGTAAATACTATTAACTTTGTAAGTTAATAGCAGATAAGTGTGTGTATGTTTTATTTGCAGAAGTGTAATTTTTACATAATTATTGGGTTGTTTCTGATTCAAGCATTTGTTTCAGAGGCAAATAATGTTCGCATAAAAGGGGATGTAAGAGTGTCGTCAGACCACATTACTCATCCTGGAAATGTTGCTACTTTTTCTTTTAAGGTGGAGTGGGATCATTCGTGGCGGGATATATTCAACTATGACGGGGTTTATGTATTCCTGAAATATAAAGTTCAGGGAGAAGGCGAGAAGTGGCATCACCTCTATCTTATGGATGAAGGGAATACGTTGTCCTCTGATTTGTATGGTTTGCAACTTAAAAATTCAACTTCTACGGCTGATAAAAATGAAGGTTTTTTTCTGTATCGCAGCCGGAATAATCCGGGTACGGGAACATCTTCGGCAGAGGTTACCCTGAAATGGCTGATCACCAGTAATCCCGATCGTGAGCTGACGATTGCCGATTTCGATGCCGGTAAGGTGATGATGGTGGCAATGGGAATCGAGATGGTGTATGTCCCGCGGGGGGCATTCCGGATCGGGGATACACAGGCTGCCCATAGCTTCCGGAATAACTACCTGGCCATACCTGAAAAGTACGATATCGTTTCTTCGAAATATAAAATTACCAGTTCCTCCCCGTTGGGAGAGAATTACCCCGATCCTTATTTAGCAGCCAACCGGGTCAATGATTTGTCTGCTGTTAAGGGAGAAAACGGTTATCCTTCAAACGCCTGGTATGGAGATAAAGTCGGAATCGGACATGCTATTCAGCATTGGACCATCGATTACGGCACTCCGGTTATGGTGAAATACCTGGCTATCGAAAGTGTACCGGGATATGTACCTGATAAATGGCGTTTTCTGGGGCGGGCTACTCCGAATTCAAATTGGGATACCATCTATTACGGTACAGCTGCCGATTGGGAAACTTCATTGACACGCACTTATCCTACGACAAAGGCATTCCGGGTGAATGCCAAAGATATCAACTACCGGTATTACCGGATTTATGTGAATCAGGACGATATGCCTGGAGGCAGTGCCGGGAACCCCCCTCTGTTGAAAAACGTAGCTATGTCTACTGCCGATTTATCCCAGGTTGTGGACAATAGTGTGATTGTACACAGCCCCACTTCCCTGATGGGCTGGCAGGAAGGATTGGCTGCAGCTGACGGAGACATTTGGGAGGGAACGACCGACCTGAATTATCCCAATGGTTATCCGGCTTTTTGGGCCATGAAATATGAGATCAGCCAGGAGCAGTATGTTACTTTCCTGAATAAGCTGACTGCTGATCAGCAACGGGCCCGTACGCTGGGAGTGGCCATGGAAAACCTCAGCGAAGGAGATTATGTTTTCGGTAATGACCGTAAACAGCCGGCTTACCGAAACGGCATACGGATGATGAAATACGAAAAGCGGGGTGAACCGATGGTCTTCGATATCGGGGGAACGGATGTCGATCCGACTTTAGCTTGTAATTATCTGACCCCGAACGATATGTTGGCTTATGCTGATTGGACTGGGTTGCGTCCGATGAGTGAGATGGAATACGAAAAGATGTGCCGTTCTTTCTACCCGACCGAGCCATTCCGGGGAGAATATCCCTGGCACACTACTTCACTTTCGAAAGTATCGGTATTGGCCGATCGGGCTACCCGGGCCGAACGGCCGCTGAATGGAGCGGAAAACGTGAATTTCGGTGCTGTCGTTCAGGGGCCGTTGCGGTGCGGAGCCTTTGTTGCGGGAGCGCAAAACCGGGAACAGACCGGGGCCGGATTTTGGGGAAATATGGAGCTTGCGGGTAATTTGGCAGAGCTATATTATAACGTCAATACCGAAGGCAGGGCTTTCCGGGGAATATTGGCCGGGCAACACGGCGACGGGAAGCTTTCCGACCTGGGGGAATGTAATGTCACTCAACGCTACTGGCCGCTTCATCGGGATGCTTTCTGTCTGAAAGGAGGGAGCTGGGCCGATACGGATATTGAGTTATTACGCGTATCCGACCGGACTAAACATTGGAAAGTGGTGGAAAACCTAAGTCACCGGGATAGTACGGTGACCTTCCGCCTCGGATGTACTGCTCCTCAGGTCACTTACCGAACGATTCTGACCCTGCAAAACGGATTGAGTACCGGGAATGCCTCTTTGATAGCCGATACATTGTGTCATTCCGATTCCTATACGATTTCCGGTTCTCTGCCTGAAGAGATGAAGGATGAACTTTATTCCGTAGCTTGGTTTGTCAGTGAAAATAACGGAAAATCCTGTTATCCGTTGGAATGATAAGGCGATCAACACCTGACGCTGACCAAATTGTGGAATAAGAATACCGATGAAAATGTGATCAAGGAATATCGGATCCGGAAAGAAATCTATGGTTTATCCGGAGATGCGATGTCGGATACGGTGGTGTTGAGGGTACTGAATACAGCAACCTATTGGAATAAGAGGAGGGATACACTGGATGTTTACGATCATTCGTTGGCTTTGAAAGTAAGAACCAGGCAGACGGCCGACTATCAGTGGTTGTTCGACGGCAAACGGCAGGAGGGTGCTCATGTGATACGGGACGGAAAATCAGAGGTGGTGGCACCCCGGTATGCTTTTTTGCAGCCTGGAGATACCTGTTATATTTTGCGTTCTGTCTTCCTGAATCATTGTGTGACCTTGGATACGATCCCGACTCATGTATTGCCGAAACCGGCCGAACAACCTTCGGCCGAAGTTACCTGCGGGAATATTTTGGTCGACAAGCGGGACGGCAAGCGTTACCGTACGGCCAAGATCGGTACCTCGTGCTGGATGACGGACAACCTGAATTATTTTGTGGCAGACAGCCGGTGTTACGATAATCGTTATGAAAACTGTGAAAAATACGGACGCCTTTACAATTGGGAGCAGGCGTTGGGCGATTGGAGCGACGATCAGTGGCAAGGCATCTGTCCTGAAGGATGGCATGTCCCTTCTACAAATGAATGGATGGAATTACAGCAAAAGACAAATGGACAAAGTGTGCGGAGTCAGCTCAATGATTGGAAACTGAACACCGAGGAGACCCTGGCTAATAATGATAGCCGCTTTTCTGCTTTGCCGGGAGGGGGGTATTTCTTTTCGTATAGCACGACTACCGGAAGTACCAAACTGGGAGAGGTCAGGATCGGTTATTACGACCGGCAAACGGCTGCCTGGTGGTGGGTGGCCGGTGGAGTCAGAGCTTCCTATACCTCTAATAGTTCGGCAGAAGCAGCTAAAATCAACATTCCGTATTATGCTACCGTCGATTATAAAAACACTTTTATGATCGGTAGCTCGGGTACGAATTCCATCTTTTATGGACCGTCTGCCTATTTGGGGAATAGCACGTCGGTCAATGCGGATTCCCGTTATAATGCGATGACTGCCGTACAAAAGAATTTTTATTTTAATGTGAGGTGTGTGAAGGATGTGAAGTGATGAATAAAAGAGTAACGATCTAATTGATGAATATATGAAACGAATTGGCTTATTATTCCTGATTCTGGGCTTGTGGATTACCACTGGCTGGGCGAACAATGTGCGTATCGAAGGAGATGTGAGGGTGAAGCCCGGAGATATCGATCCGTCTACCGGAATTGCAACGATCCGTTTTACCGTGAGGTGGGATAATTCCTGGAGAGATGCTTTTAACTACGATGGGGTGTATCTTTTCCTCAAATATAAGGTAGATGGAGAGAATGAACAATGGCATCATGCCTACCTGATGGCTTGTGATTCCATTACTGATGGATATGAAGCACAGATGAATGCAGCAGGAAATAACGGACAGGAGAATAAATACGAAGGATTGTTCGTTCACCGGAAAGAAAAAGGATTCGGAAATCCGGTGGTGAAAATGCGCCTGAAATGGAAGATCACTTCCAATGCTGAACGGACATTGACCCGGGATGACTTTGTGGCCGGGAATGTATTCCTGTCGGCGATGGGTATGGAGATGGTGTATATCCCCAGAGGAGGCTTCCGGATCGGAGATACCAAGTCGGAGATGACTTTTAAAAATACCGATGTGACTATTCCGGCCGATAAGGATATCCTGTCCGAGGGGAAATATACTTATTCATCTTCCAAACAAACCGATGACAAGACCAAGGGGGTAAATCCGCCGGAGTTTGCAGTCAACCGGGTGAACGATCCGGGAAGTACTCCTACCAATGCCTGGGTGGGCGATACCAAGGAGCCCGATACGGAGTATTGGAAAGTGGATTTCGACGAAGCGAAGACCATCCGTAATATAGCGATCGAGAGTGTACCCGGTGGACGTCCGAATAAATGGGCGTTACAAGGGCAGAGTGTGGAAGGAGGAACCTGGACGACCATCTATACCGGTACGAAAGAAGATTGGATGATCGGATCGATGCGGACATACCCTTGTACGCATGCCATCGAATTGTCGGATACCCTGACCGCTTATCTGCATTATCAGATTAAAATCCTGCAAACCGACAGTATTCCGGTGATCAAAAATGTGGCCATGACTACGGAGAATATCTTCAAGTATATAGATAATTCGGTGATCGTCACCGGACCGCAGACGGATATGAATCCCCGTATCGGATTGTTTGCCGATGACGGAGATAAGAACTGGACGGGTACGACTCCGGTTTTCTATCCCAATGGCTATGCGGCTTTTTGGACGATGAAATACGAGATCAGCCAGGAACAATATGTCACTTTCCTGAACAAGCTGACGGTGGAACAACAGCGGGTGAGAACGATCGGCGCGGCTTTTGAGCGATTGGTGGAAGGACAGTATGTTTTCGGTCCCTTTAAGACCCGGCCTTCGGCCCGGAATGGAATCAAATTGGCATCGATCGGTACGAACGGAGACCCGCATGTGTTCGCTAACGATCTCGATCCGACGAATGAATATGGGCAGGATGGTGATGGGCAGACGGTGGCCTGTAATTTTCTGAATGCCGGGGATATGTTGGCTTATGCCGACTGGTGCGGACTGAGGCCTTTGTCGGAGATGGAGTTTGAGAAAATGGCCCGCCGGCCTTTCCCGGAAGCAGCTATCTGGAATGAGTTTGCCTGGAATAGCAATAAAGGGAATGATTTTGCTACCAATATACAAAACAAGGGAGCGAAGACAGAAAAACCCAATGGGAATGTGAATGCCGGGAAACAGCCGGGAGTGGGTGGTCCGGTGCGTTGTGGTTCGTTTGCTTCGAATAGCAGCGGGCAACAATCGTCGGGAGCCAGTTTTTGGGGCGTGATGGAACTGAGCGGTAACCTGGCGGAAGTGGTTTATAATGCCAATGTGGAAGGCCGTAATTTCCATGCCGACCAGAATGTGTATCATGGAAATGGGACTTTGGCGTCTAACGGGAGTACGGATATGTCGGTGATGGAGTGGCCGGTGGCTCCTAATGCATTCGGATTGCGGGGAGGAAGCTACCTGAGCGATGCCAAACAGATTACCATTTCCGACCGTTCGAAACATTGGGGCGTATATGCTTCGACGGATGAGACATCGGCTGTGAGGGATAGTACGGTGACTTTCCGTCTGGGAAGAACGGCTCCTGTCCTGAGCGTAGTGAGCGAATTGAAGATGATGAATGGTAAGACGACGGCGGTGGACGAACCGGTCGACACTATTTGTTCGGGAGAAGGATATACGCTGGAAGGCGTGGTACCGGCTGAGATCGACGGGGCTTACCGAATTGCCTGGTATGTGAGCGAGAATCAGGGGAAGTTGTGGGATTTGATCGCCGGTGAGGAAGAACCTACCTTGACTGTCAGTAATTTGCGAAATATCAACGAAGAAGCTAATTTCTTTAAAGAATACTGGTACAAACGGATGATCTATAGCAATGGGGTGGATGTCGTACATTCCCATCCGGTGAAATTAAAGGTAGTCAACCACGACGTGAAAATCAATCGCTATCGCGATACGGTGGATATCTACGATCATTCGAATGGTATCGAGGTGATCGCCAGTCAGCAATCGACCTTTAACTGGTACTGGATCCGGGAGAACAGCGGTAACCGTGAGTTGTCGGTGGAATATCCGGCTGTGGAACCTAACCTGCATCAGATCAATTTCCTGAAATATAAGGATTTCTCCGATTCGAATAAGTCGGAATTCGACTATGACAATGAAACAAATGAAACGGATCGGGAAGAAAAGGTGTTGATCGAAACGCATATTCTGGGAAGTTGTACCCGTAGGGATACCATCGATGTCTTTATTAAGAAATCGAGAGCATCGTTGAATGTGCTGGCAGATGCTGAGCAGAGCCTGAATCCGGATTTTAAATGCGGAGATGTACTGATCGATAATGAACAGACGAAAGGAGTGAGATATAAAACGGTGAAAATCGGAAATCAATGCTGGATGGCGGAGAATTTGAGGAGGGAGATAAGTGGGGGGAAATATCTGTGTTATAATAATGATGTGTTGAATTGTAAGCGGTATGGATATCTTTATAATTGGAATGCGGCTGTTGGTGCTTTCACAGAAAAGATACAAGGTATTTGTCCAAAAGGATGGCATATCCCGACTTATGCAGAATGGAAAACTTTATATACTGTTGTAGGAGAAGCAGCAAAGCTAAAGTCTCAATTAGGATCTTGGGGAAATCAAGTGTATACAGCTGTGAATATGGGAACTAATGAGACCCGTTTTTCTGCGTTACCGGCAGGGGCTGCCAATACTCCTGGAAATGCAAGTTATTTTGCCCGATTTACAGGATATAAATATATATATGAAGGTGCGTGGTGGTGGACTTCTTCTAGCTGGACCGGGGATTGGGGAACGTATTATTATGGTGGTAAGTATGGCTGGGATAGTGGAACTCAACCCTATAATGCCTATTTGAAACATGATTTAGGCTGGAGTTTTGGAGATGATAAAAGTTGGTTTTATGATGGTGCTAATCGTTCATCTGATGCTTATGGTCGAAGTACTGCCCGTTTCAGGGATGAAATTTATATGTCCGTCCGTTGTGTCCGTGACCTTCCAGAGGAATAAACTATAAATGAAACTATCGATCAACGGCATATTAATCCTCTTCTTCCTGTCCCTGGCTTTCAGTAGCCGGGGACAGGAGGAGGCTATTCCTTCTCTCCGGGTGATTCCATCCGGAGAGAAGGAGGTTGGTGCCGGTGGTTTTATGTTTTTAAATGTACAAACCGAAAATCTAACGGATAAAGCATATACGCTGACCGTGGCGAACGGGATTTATTCTTACGGCTCGGAGGTAAACGTGAACCGTACCGATCGTCCGTTTGTAGTAAAGATTGTGGGTGAAACTCAGGTTTGCCTGGGGGATGTTCATACTTTTACCCTGCAATTGGCCGGCGATTCCGATTACGACTATAGTTGGTATAAGGTAGGAAGCAGTAATAGCCTTTCTACTGAGAAAGCCTATTTTATCGAGAAGACGACTTTACAGGATGCCGGGGAATATTATTGTGTGGTATATGACCGTCTTCATGATCTGACCGCTTATTCGGATACCTTACATTTACAGGTGAAAGCTTATGAATCGGGCTTACCTGCCGATACGACGGCAATTATTGGAGAAGCAATGGTTTTGAAGGCTGCCGGGAAAGCAGGGGTCGGTTATGTTTGGGAAACCGACGTTACACATGAAACAGCGCAACACATCTTGACCACAGCCGTTTTCGAAGGCCCTGAACGGCAGGAAACGGTGAAGTTGACCGCCACTTATGAAGCGTGTACGTTTACTTTTCAGACCCATTTACAGGTGGCACATGCCGATAAAAAAGTAGAAGCAACACTTTCCGGTGACCGGCCGGCCTGTTGCGTGGGCGACACCCGGACATTCCGGGTGGATGTCGTTCCGGCCGGAGCGTATACCTATAGTTGGAAGAAAGTGGGAGAAACTGAGGAATTGGCTACTACTGCCGAATGTACTTTTACGGCTATTACTTTGGCTCAGGCTGGGAAATATTATTGCGATGTCACAGATCCGTTGTACGACCTTACTTGGCATTCCGATACTTTGGAGTTACAAGTGTCGGCTTATCCGCAGGCTACTCTGGCAACTACTACCTTGACTCCTTGTTATGAGGCCGAAGTGACCCTCAATGCAGGATATCAGACTACCGGATTGTCGGGGTTGACTTATCGATGGGAGAAAAACGGAATGGCAGTGACCGGAAATTCTGCTGTAAAAAAAGAAAAGATTAACACGACCTCAGCGGTACATTATAAAGTGTATATCAATAATCAGGGATGTGAAGATGCCGCAGAAGTAGAACTGCTACCGATCGTGCCGGTTGTGGATTTGCCGGAATTGGAAAAAGCTTCTATCGGAGAACCGATAACTTTGACGAATACGTTCCAGGAAGGGGCTGTCTATATCTGGGACATGAAGGATGAATATATTCCTAATGAAACCGGAAATGAAGTGACTTTTACGGCTACTCCTCAGAGTGATCAGGTAATATTGACGGTAGATTACCGGGGATGCCGGCAAAAAGATACTACTTTGTTGCTGACTTCGCATGCCGACCGGGAGGTACAGGTGAAAATGCTCGGCAATACACGGGCTTGTGTCGGCGATTCCCTGAATTATACTGTTTTTATCAGCGAGATTTCCAAATATGCGTATACCTGGCATAAACTGGGATCGGATGTGGAGGTGGGGCATACCGAAGAACTGATTTTCAAAGAGGCTCAGATGAGTCATAGCGGAAAATATTATTGCGAAGTGTATGACCAATTGTTCGACCTGACCTTTTATTCGGACACTCTGGATATCACGGTTTCCGATTATGCTGAACCGGCAGTGACTTTGAATGGGAAAGCGGAAGCAGGGAAGAAATGGACTTTCTGCCGGGGAACGGAGGTCGAACTGGAAACAGCTGAACGGGCAGATACCCGTTATTGGTGGAGTGGAAAAGGAATCATCGGAGGGGCTACTGACCGGAAGGCAAAGATCGTAGTCTGGGATTCGGCCGTCTATCGGGTGCGGACCATTCACAAAGGCTGTGTACGCGAAGATACACTTACTGTACTGCCCAGTGATCCGCAGGTTACTTTGCCGGATAAGCTATACCGGATCGCAGGCGAATCGCTGACATTGAAGGCGGAAGGGGGAAGCAGCGACGATACATATACCTGGAATCCGGCCGGGAGTGTCCATGGCAGTGAATATACTTTTACGGTTCGTGAGGGGATTTCGCGTATCGGTGTAGAGGTGGAAAATGTCTGGCATTGTAAAGCTGCGGATACGGTCGTGGTGGTAGGTGTCCCGGCTATGAACTATGTGAACTCGGTGAATGATGGGTATGCGGTCAGTCGCGAACAATTGCGTCTGCGGCAGACGGATACTACGGTGTGTGAGCGGACAAGCCTGGCTTTGGAAGTGGAGTATGACGGTTATGAGGGCTATGTGTACGAATGGATGAAAGTAGGAAACGGTCAACCCCTCGACACAGGGCGTATCCTGACCTTTGCCTCTATAGCCGATAAAGATAAAGGAGAGTATTATTGCCGGACAATAAGCGTGGAAGAAGGAGGATACATTTATTCCGATACCGTAAAAATAGGGGTGGCCTATCGGCCTCAGGCTCGCATAGATAGTCCTTTCGAGGGGGAGAGATTCTGCGGAGGCAGCGAAGTAATTTTGACAGGTGTGGATGCTGCAATGCCCTCGGTCAGCAATACGTATGCCTGGATAGGATCCGGGATTCAGGAGGGAGCGGATGCGCCTGATGCTATTGCAACAGCCGGGGCGAATGGGTATTACACTTTTGTGGTTACCCGTGGAGAATGTAGTGATACCGCCCATGTATCGATCCGGGCGATCAGGCATAAAGTAGATATACCGTCGTCTCTGATCCTTAATCAGCCTGCCAGGCAGTTACAATTTACAGCCCGGGCTACCGGAGAAGCTACCTATTCCTGGTATGTGAACGGAGTGGAAACAGGCTCCGGGAGTGCGACTACCCTGCTGGATATCGAACAACCCGGCGAGGTGGTCGTGAAGATGACCCAGGAGGGATGTACTTTCCGGGATACCTGTCGGATTATGATCCGGGATTATACTCCGGTGGAGAAATCCGAAGGCGATGGGTTTGCTGTTTCATGTCCGGTACTCCGGGTGGCTGATAAAGAAGTCAGGGTTTGCCAGGCTGGGGATGCTGACCTGAGGGTTATTTATATGGGATATGAACGCTATCGGTATGAATGGCTGAAGGTGGGAGAAACGAAAGTATGGAGTGATAGTATTGTTTATCCGATCCGGCATGCCCTGCCCGGTCAGGAAGGATTCTATTATTGCCGGGCTTTTAATCCGGATATCAATGCATATATTTATTCGGATACGCTGCATCTGACCGTCAATAGCGGACCGGTAGCCGTGATTAATACACCGGCGAAGTTGCAGGTTTGTTATGGAAGTGTGATCGATCTGACGACGCCGACTGCTTATGCACCGGGCGGTAGTTCGACGGTTCCGGATGTGGCCGACCGGCTGGTATGGGGAGGAGAACAGATCATGAGCGGTCAGGGATCGAATACGGTGGAGGTGAAAGTGACCGGCGATGGACGGTATACCCTGAAGGCCATCAAGGAGGATGGTTGTTCGAGTGAGACTTCGGTACAGCTGGAGGTGATTAAGCCGGAAATCCGGATTCCTTATGTACATTATCTGAACGAAGCGGGAAAAGTGACTTTTGCTGCGCAGACTTCCGAACCGGCCGAGGTGGTTTGGTCGATCGACGGAAAGATTGCCGCTACTTCGGCCGATCCGGTGAAATTGCAGCTCGATACTACCGGTATGGTGACCGTACAGATGACCACGGCCGGAAGTAATTGTGTGGCCCGGGATACTTGTTCGGTATATGTAAAACGGAAAATTACCTTCCAGGGAGGAGAAAATGATGGTTTTATCTTGTCGCGTCCACGTCCTTATATACCGACGGAACTCAAGGACTTGAAAGTGTGCCCGAATCAGGAAGTGACTTTCCGGGTCCTCCATCCGGAATATCCTTTCTTCAAATATCAATGGCATAAGCTGGACGGCGAAGTGATCGCCACCGGGAAAGCGTATACATTTCATGTACAACCCGGACAGGGCGGTTTATACTATTGTACGGTGGAAGATCCGGATCTGCCCGGTTCCCGGATTTATTCCGACACTTTGCGGCTGACCGTGAAAGAAGGTCCCTTGTCCGGAATCGTGGTGTTGAAAGAAGGAATGGACTATACGGGAAGGAATATCTGTCCGGGAACTACCCTCACCCTGAATGCTACCTCTTCGGAGAGCGGTGTAGGAGGTGGTGTTACCTACGAGTGGACCGGTGAGGGAATAGAAACCGGAGAGACGACTACAGGAACTATTGTGGTTACTCCGGAGCGGACAACTACCTATACCGTCCGGGTGAAAGGGACGATCGGCGGTTGTGAAGATACGGCGAGTGTGCATTTTGAAGTTTTCCGTCCTACGCTGAATTTACCGGGACGCTTACAATTGGCTGCTCCTCAACCCCAATATGTATTCGATATTCCTATCCCTGATGATGCAGAGGTGAAATGGACCTATGTGCCTGAAAAAGGAATAGGAGTCGTAGGAAGTCCGATCAATATCGGACAGGATGGATATGTCTATGCTGAAATTACGCAGCAAGGATGTAATCGGCTACTTTTAAGGGAGGGGAGAATGACGGTTACCATCTGTTGGAATCTTCGACCGTAGTCTGGTTGGAACCTTTGTTCAAGGAAATGCAGATATGCCGGGACAACCGTCTGGAATTGGAAGCCAAAGCCCGGGGTTTGGGAAAATATGTCTACTTGTGGCACCAGATTACGGAGACCGATGTGGATCTGCCTTTGGAAGATCAAACTTCAGCGGCGTTGGCGATCGATTATTTCGACGAATCACGCGAAGGAAAATATTATTGTGAGGTAAGCGATATCCGGGATGTGGGAACGTCGAAGACTACTTATTATACGGATACCATTCACGTCACCCTGAAAGAAGGACCGCAGGCCAGGATAGAGATCGTTTCCGGGGGGGATGGTAGTTTGAGGACTTGTTTCGGTGAAAAATTTGAGTTGAAGGGGGTGAATACCAATCCGGCTTTCGAAGGCAAAACGTTGAGTTATAGCTGGAGCGGAGACGTATTTAACCGGTTGGGGGATGAACAATATATTGAGGCTACTCCGCAAGGAAATGCCGCCTATTTTTTGAAGGTGAGCGATGAGGAGACCGGTTGTTCGGATACGGTACGGCTGCAATTCGATATGCATTCACCGAAAGTGACAGTTCCTAAACATATTTATCTGGCAGCTCCCGGTAATGTGGAGATCACTGCCTTGACCGAAGGAGAAGGCGAGCTGAAATGGTATATCGATTATCGGAATACCGTGGTGAGTAAAGAGAATCCGGGGATTATCCATTTGCAACAGGATGCTAAGGTGATTGCTGAAATAATACAGGATGGCTGCTCGGGATTCGATACGACTCAGGTGTATGTGAAGTGGCCGACAACTTTCATTGGAGGGGAGGACGATGGATTCGTGATGTCGGCACTGGATATGAAAGGTAGCGTGACGCCGAAATTTCCGCAAATTTGCCGGGGTACGGATATTCATCTGCGTCTGAATGTGAATGCAGAAGGTAGGGTGTTGAAATATGCCTGGATGAAAGTCGGAGAAAGTGAGATTTTGTCGGAAGAAAAAGATTTGGTGATGCGGGCCGATAAGATGTCGGATGCCGGGCAATATTATTGCCAGATCACCGACCCGGCCGAAGAAGATGTCCGCAAAAGGACTACGGTTTCGGATACTGCTGTAGTAACGTTGATCAATGGACCGGTAGCTAAAATCAATGCTCCCGAAGATGGAACCACGATCTGTGATGGCGTGGCTGTCGAAATAGACGCTTCGGCTACAGAAAATAATAAGGTATCGCCTAACGATGAATATCGATATGAATGGTTTGGACCGAATATTACTTATACAGGACGGCAGTATGTGGTGAAAGCGACGACTGCTCCCAGGGCGGTGTACGTTGTGAAAGCTACCTTGGGAGAATGTTCCACTTCGGATACCATCCGGATGAATGTAATCCGTCCGGAAATTCATATTCCGCCGGTATTGTTCCTGCCGGACGAACAGGCGGTGACGATGGGAGTTGAACCGATGGCCGGAAGCCGGATTCGTTGGAGTTACTATTATGATTTCGATCAGTCCACTCAAACCCAATGGGAGCCGAAAGATACCGTTACCTATACCTTGAGTGAGGATGCTCACATTGTTGTGGAACGGATAGCCCAGGGATGTAGCGGGTATGACACCTGTCACGTGTTTGTAAAAGATAGCCGTGGATTTATCGGAGGAGCGGAGGACGGATTTGTGTCTTCGGGAACAGCTTTTTATATCAAGGATATCAAAATCACGGATTATGTCTGTGCCGGAGAGATGGCTACACTATCCATTGTAGTGGCCGGTAATGACTATTATCACTATGAATGGAGAAAAGTAGGTTCCGACCGCATATACAGTGAAAATGCGGTTTGTCGGATTGCTCATGTCACCAAAGAAGATGAAGGAAATTATTATTGTATCGTGACCGATGTCAATAATCGTGTCATGTTGAATTCCGACCGGGTATTTTTGCATGTTAAGGATCGGCCGGAGTCCTCGATCCTGGGGACCGACGGCAAGGTATGTGTCGGCGAGGAGGTGACCCTGGAGGCCGATCAAAGCCAATTGTTACCGGATGTGAATTATACTTATTTGTGGCAAGGAAAAGGGATAACCCGGAATGTCACAGCAACGACTACCTTCCGGGCCGAAGAGAGCGGTGAATATGTGTTGGTGGTTGGAGACGGCGATTGTTATCAGACAGACACGCTCGATCTGATTGTTGAACGGGTACAGTTGGAGGTACCGGCGGTCTACCAGGTGATGCAGGGAGAAAGTCTGAAATTGCAGGCTACCGTTAATGGGGCTCCTGCTTCGTCGTTGGATTGGAAAGTGGATGGTAATCCTTACCGCAATACGGCAGAGGTGCAATTGACGAACCTGACGAAATCGGTGGAGTTCTCTGTACAAACCAACGGTGCCTGTCAGATTGAAAAGACCGGTCATATTTATGTCCGGAGTAATGCCGGTTATGCCGGAGGATACGATGATGGTTATACTTTGCCTAATAATTTGCCACAGTTATTGGAACAGTGTGATTTATTGCTGGGATGTAATGTGGATACTGCCGTGCTGTGGGTGAACGCCATTAAGACCAAGGATCTGGAATATATGTGGCAGAAGTATAGCGAGACAAATCAGCGCTTTGAGGAATATAAGCAAGTTCCGGGACGGGATCATGTCACCGGTTTCAAGAGCGATACGCTTCGTTTTTCAGAGATTACGGAGTTGGATGAAGGACGGTACCGCTGCCGCCTGAATAATAGTTTTGGGGCGATCTATAGCCGGGAGATCCGTCTGGTGAAAGGGGGAACTCCTCAGATCCGGGTGCATCTGACGGATGGGGCAAAATGTGAACATGCCGACTTCCAGTTGGGCGTGACGGTGGACGTTCCGCACCGGGACGATGTTAGCGGAGTAGAATATAATTGGTATTTTGCAAAAGATGGCCTTAATTTCAGCCAGATTACAGCTGCCGTACATTATAACCATCCTTCTTT
>ENA-UOJD01002331-UOJD01002331.1-human-gut-metagenome-genome-assembly--contig:-P48-NODE-2331-length-16037-cov-4.277750_pt1 | contig 16037 bp, 10 predicted proteins | sample MGYA00242342_ERZ723889 | MGnify/ENA metagenome assembly ERZ723889
ACCAGAATTTCCTATTCCACATGAAAGGGGCTGCCGCCGCAGCGCCAGCCCCTTTATGAATTAAGACTTGCTCACCCATTATCTTTCAGTTAAGGACAGGTAAGTTTTCCATTTGTTATTGATCATATCCTACAAAACCCGCATAATCTTCAGTTACTACAAGTACATAATATCTGCCATCATATTTAAATAATGCCTGCAGCTGAACACCGTCTCCAGGTGCCAGACTTTCTTCATCCCGGCTATCCACGCTATACTGTATTATTTTGCTCTTTCCCGGATTAAGGCTTATCTCACTCTCATTATACGTTTTTGACTGTCCTGTTTTTACATCATACTCTCCCATATACCGCACATCCACGGCATCATAATTTCGCATAAATACGGCATCGTTATAGAAGGTTACCGATTTACCTGAATTATTGGTAATGCGGACATTCATAGCATGAAAATAAAAGTCAGCTGCGTCTTTCGAATAATACTCTGCCTTTAATTTCAAGTAAGCTGAGGATACGCCTTTTTTGTCGTAACTGCCCATCTGTACATTGCTATTTGCCTTGCAGTAACCGCGAATCGTATATGTATAATACTTACCTTCTGTAATAATAGAATCTGTTCCAGCTATCAATTCCCCTGCATTAATATTTCCCATATCTTCAGCTGGAAAATCACCGACTTTCTTCCATCCGCCGCCATTTTCCTTGCGGTAAACATAGTAACCATCCACACCTTTAATATGATGCCAGCCGACGATAATCTCTTTCTTGCCTGACTCATTAATCGCAGAAGACAGCTCTGCCTGATCGATCATATATTTTCCTGTTCTATTGTAACCACTCATCCATGTCTTCCCACTGGACTTGCGATAAGCTCTGACAGTATAAATGTAAACTGTATTCTCATCTGCAGAGTAATCATCAAAATCTAACCAATCTTTATCCGCTGTCTGAATACATTCCCAGTTTCCTCCAGGCTGTTTTCTGTAAACCTTGTAGCCATCTGCCCCCTGGACCTTACTCCATACAACTCTGACAGAAGTATCATATTCTGATCGCGCTGCCGATTTCACTGTCGGTGTTGCCAACATCGGTGTTGCTGACAAACCATTTTTGTTGTAATCACTTTCGACTGCCTTGTTCTGTACCTTGACATAGGCTTTCACCGTATAGGTATAAGATGTACCGCAGGTCAGACCGCTGTCTGTGAAAGAAGTCTTGCCCGTTGTGGCAACCAGTTTATAACCTGCACTGCCGTTTTTGCGGTAAACTTTATAATTAGTTGCACCTTCAACGGCCTGCCAGGTAACTGTTACACTGTTATATCCCGCAGACTTTGCTGATTTTAAAACAGGCGTAGACGGTCTGGATGATGCAGAAACACCTTTGCGGTCATAATCACTGTAGATCCGCTGATTGCCGCTCTTGATATAAGCCTTTACTGTATAAGTGTAGGCCACACCCGGCGTTGCCGTCTTATCTGTATAATTCAAATTAGCTGTATCCGCAAGAGCTTTGAAGTTCTTGTCGCTTCCGCCCTTACGGTAAATTCTGTAAGATGCTGTACTGGATACCTTTTTCCAGGATACCTGAATACTGTTGGTTCCTGTAGATTTTGCTCCGGAAAGCGTCGGTGCAGCCAGTCCAACTTTCACGGATGTACCCTTTGTATCATAATCACTAAGTACATCTTTGCCATTGATGCGCTTAATCGCACGAACCGTATAAGTATGAGTCTGTCCGCCATCAGCCGTGATCACTGCCGACGTATTCTTTGTCCGGCTTAATTCTTTCCATTTGCCGGTCTGACTATCCTTCTCGTAAATCTTATAGGTGTCTGTGCCGCCGATGGCATTCCAGGATAAATGCACCTTCTGGTCGTCCTGAACCTTTGAACTCATCTTCGGTGCCGATTGTACAGCTTTCCAGCCGATACCGTTCTTGTCATACTGACTGAGATATTCTTTGCCGGCATCTCTCTTATAAGCCCGAACGGTATACAAATACTTCTGGCCATACTCAACCGACGTATCCTCATAAGTTCTGTCTTTTGTCACATCGATTCTCTGCCAATTGCTGTTTTCAGTTTTTTTGTAAATAACATAACCGTCTGCATCTGCCCCGGCCGCTGCTTGCCATTCAACTTTTATCGTATTGAAAGCCTGGCACTTTGCAGATTTCAGGCTAACAGAAGCTTTTGTCATCTCACCAATCAGCTCGTGATCTGTTTTGGTATTGTCCTCTGTCTCTTTTGTTTCAGGTTCTGTCTCTTTTGTTTCAGGTTCTGTCTCTTTTGTCTCTGGTTCTGTTTTCTTCGTCTCTGGTTCTGTCTCTTTTGTCTCCGGTATCTCTGTGGATTCCGTCGTCTCTGTGCCGACTGCAGATTCCGTCGTCTCTGTGCCGACTGCAGATTCTGTCATCTCTGTGCCGACTGCAGATTCTTCAATCGACGACACCCCCGTTTCTGCCGACTGTTCATCCGCCGCTGTATCTGCCGATGCCTCCACTGCTGATACATCCTGTAAATTCACCGGTGCTGCTGATACTGGTACCGCCAATGACACCATCAGCGCCATACTAAGCAGCCATTTACCCTTTTTTTTCATACCTTCTTCATCCTTTCTATGTTTATAAAATTTTAATTGGTATTCCCCCTCAATTTTCCGAATGTGCAGCCGCCTGCAGCAATTCTTTATAATGATTCTCATTCTGAACCAGAACCATTTCAAAATCCTGATGGTTTTTTTGAAGCATCGTCTGCAATACCAACCCCGCAAAAAATGACTGTATCGCAGCTATTGCCGCAAAACCGCTGACAATAAGTGTTGGAAACTCCGGCACCATCCCTGTATACAAATAATGAATCAATACCGGTGTAAAAAAGGCACCTGAAAGTACAGCTAAAACTGCAGCCAATATTCCAAAGAACACCATCGGCTTGTAGGTTCTGAACAATCTGAATATCGTATTCAATACTTTAAAACCGTCAGAATAGGTACTTAGCTTCGACACACTGCCCTCCGGTCTGTCTCGATAATTGATGACAACATTATCAATGGCCATGTTCTTGTCCACAGCATGAATGGACATCTCTGTCTCTATCTCAAACCCCTTGGAAAGAACCGGAAAACTTTTGACAAACTGATAGCTGAATGCCCTGTACCCGGTCATGATGTCCTTGATATCGCTCTCAAAAAGAAGATTGATACTTTTTCTGACAAGGCTGTTGCCAAAATTATGAAAAGGCCTCTTGTTCTCCGTAAAATAAGTTGAGGACAATCGGTCGCCGACAACCATATCCTTTTTCTTGTTAAGCACACGGTCAATCATTTCCGGTGCGTATTCAGCCGGATATGTATCATCTCCATCTACCATAATATAACACTTTGCATCAATCTCGCGAAACATTCTCCGGATAACATTACCCTTCCCCTGCTGATATTCTTTTCTGACGATTGCTCCCGCTTTTTTGCAATTTCTCCTGTTCCATCTGAAGAATTATTGTCATAAACATATATTTTACTGTTCTCAGGCAAAACCTTCAAATAATCCTTTACGACTTTTTCTATCGTCTTTGCTTCATTATAACATGGAATCAGTACTGCAACCATATCCATTCTAAAACACTCCTTTTTATCGGTATTATTTTCAATCCACATATACATGTTTCCTGCCATCACACAACAACCGTTTTCATTCCGGTCCTTCACTGCAATCAACCACACACCAATAAATAATCGCCGGCATACAGGCCATCAACGGCATCGCATATCGCAGATAGCCATTGACCGGTGAAACCAGACATACTGCAACATTCAAATAAGGTGCTGCCAAAAAGAGAACCTGTTTTCCCTTTCGGCGATAAAACAGCCACCCACTCATAATCAACAGCAGCCATGTATAAACTGCCGGATTACACAGCTGTGCTAAAACAGGTATTTTCGAATATAACTCTGCATACCCTTTCATTAATTGCCGAACTTTTTCCGGCATCACATAATGAATATCGAAATACCCTGTTGCCAATGGTTTGTCCTGAATATAAAATTGATAGGCAGACAGTGTATTGCAATTATAAAAAGGATAATAATAGCCGTATGTGTTTTCTAATGTCGCCTCAAAATAGGCATCTGGATGTTTAAAAAACATTGGCAGCCATGCCTGTCTGAAATACCGCTTAAGCCCGCCCTTTTTATCCTTGTAGGTGTCCTTCACGTTGTCTGATCTCTCAGGCTGATAAATTTCCGCAAGCTTATCATAATCCAATATTTTATTGATGGCTTTTCTCTCCTTTGAAGTCACATCATCCGGATATTCTTTCAGGTAGCGAGCCGTCTGCTGGAATGGTACCGACAGCATTTCCTTCACTGAACCAGGTTCAACGCCTGCTGCAGACGCAAGCGGTCCCTCCGCAAACTGATACAGCATCGTTACGCCAACCGTCATGACAAGCGCTGTCACAAGCAAACGACGTTTCCTAATGATGAAAATCAAAAGGACCACGTCAGAAGCCATGACCATATAAATACCATTATTTCTGGTCAATGCAACAGCCAACTCTGCGATTCCCAAAGCAAAGCATCTTTTTAAAACAGAATCCTGCTGTTTTCGTTTTATGTACTTCAAGTAAAATTCTATGTATAAAACAAAAAACAACGCAAAAAAAGCTGTAAACACTCCATCCTTCATAACTACCTGTGCATATGCCCCAAATGCAGGAAGAACTGCAAAAAAAATCAGTGTTCCTACATTCAGCCACAAAGAAGAACCCCAGCTTTTTATTTTCGAACAAACAACTGCATAACAAACAGCCTCTATGGCATACATGACAATAACAATCAAAAATACACCGAAATTATCTGAGACACATCTTCCAATCCTCATCAACAGAGAAAAGCATTCGGTAAGCAGCCATGGATGATGATTTGAAATCTGTTCGATACCAAAGGCCATGTTTAATTGCCGGTAACCATCATAAGCCACAGACCCCGGCAAAAAACAGATCAGATACGGCAGCCAGCCAGTCACTATACACAGAAAAGAAAATACGCCATAATTCTTTTCTATCCAGACAGGCAGTTTGCGTACTTTCTCCTTTGGTTCGGCAGTACGTTTTATACCGATATGATATAACAGGCAAAGACACGCATTATAGAAAATATAATACCCTATTCCGGTTAAGGCGGCAATTAGGAACTGCTGCCAGTCACCAAAAATAAAATTCCAATTTTTCAGATAGGAATAGCTCATCCCTATTAATGTAAACACTGAAAATAATCCTGCGAGACAGCGAGTCACCCAATTCTGTCTCTGTTTAATAACAGACCAGTATTTGACATACAGACAGAACACTGCCGCCGCCAGCAAAGTCTCCCGTAATCCGATGCCATTCATTTCATATAATATCTTTTCGAAAAGCCCTGTTTCTTCTGATATCTTTGGCGATACAGAAAGAGCTGCTGCCGTAATGATGCCCGCTGCATAAGGTTTTATATTTCTGCTTGTTCTCTCCATCTTTTTATGCCTCTGACTATTTTGTTCTTCTGCTATCTGCTTCTAAAGACCAGTACCTTGCTTATAAAATAATTTGAAACGATAACCATAATCTGCCCAATGATTTTGACAACGATACTGTTAACAGATAAAATTTCAATGCCAGCATACAGAATAAACTCTTCCATGACAAGGGTTACAATTCTTCCTCCAAAGAATGAACTTATCTCTTTACAAATATCCGCAAAGTTTCTGGCAGTATTTTCAAAGACCCATATGCGATTTGTAATGTATGCAAATAAAACCGCAAGGATCCATGAAAATATATTCGCAATCAACGGTTCCAGCTTTATAGAAATCTCAAAAAAAGCATAAGAACCAATGCTGACAATAAATGTTAATCCACCAAAAAACAAATACAATAAGATTTCTTTATGCTGATGATAAATCGGATAAAGTGGCTTCAATATCCCCAACTCCATTATCCGATCGAATATATCTTTATTCTCCATTTCCGTTTTCCTATTCATTCCGTATACATTTTTATATTATAGCACAATCAATATATTATATATTATTACATCTTTCTTAAGTTTCCCTTACGGAACAATCCTCTCAACCAAAGGTATTTTCTTCAGCAACGCCACAAAAAACATGGCAATCATATATGTCACAAAAATAAATAAAGTTCTCCAGATCACACTGCTGTTGGTAATGTCAAAAAGCCCCAATACTTTCAGTTCATAATACATAATGATACGATGGGTCAGATAAATACCCAGACTATATGATGATATTTTTGCCGCAGTTCCGGCATTGATATGCAGTCTTTCATAAATCTTTTCCCAATTAATCGCCTTAATCAGCACAAATACCGCACATGCCAGCATCACTGACGGAAAATAGCCATAATTGAAAAACAGTTTATTTTTTTCACCATCATGAGTTGATAGAACATAAATAGCGGCATATCTGATGATCCATCCCAGTATCCCCGCTGCGTAAATTTTGTATCTCGTGGCTTTTTTGAAATTGGATGTTGAAAGCAAATAGCCAAGAAAAACGAAAATGATATAGCTGTTGATCGGCAGACCATAATTGCCATTCCACTGTATGCCGCATAATTTTGTCAGCGGCACAATCGTAGATTGACAGATAAACATAACCCTCACAGCATACCAAAGTGTGTTTCTGTATCTCCGATCCGTCAGCCTGGAAATAATCGGCATAAACAGATAAATAGAGAACAACAGGGGGAAATACCAGTAAACATTTTCCATCTTATAATTCAGCATCGTATTGATCACCGCTTTGATGGAAATCGAGTCAAAAGAAAACTGATCTGTCATCAATTTCCATATCAAGACAATCCCGCTCCAGCAAAAGAACGGAATCACCGCTCTGGAAAACCTCTTTTTAAAAAATGTTACTGTATCATAATTTTCTCTGTAATTCATCAATGTGGCCCCGGACAGCATCAGAAAAACCGGCACCGCCCAATAAGCACCTGTCTCCACGATTAATGCTGTTTTCCATGTCCATGAATTCGAATAAGTATGCACAACACCATTGTGGTGCAGACTGATAACTGCAATACAGGCCAGTATATTTAATACATCAAAATATAACACTCTCTTCTTTTGCATCTTAATTTATTACCTCTTAAACGAAATAAAAGTAAAACAACAAGCTGCTGCAATAATGTCCACATTATGCAGCAGCTTCGTTTATCAGCAATACATTTTCCTTCTAGGTCTAGTCCCTGTTGAAAATGTCCCTTGTATAAACTTTATCTTTGACATCATCCAACACTTCACTGTAACGATTGGCAATGATCGCATCACATTCACTCTTAAATTTTTCCAGATCATTGACAACAAGGCTGCCAAAGAAAGTTGTGCCGTCTTCAAGGGTCGGCTCATAAATAATCACCGCTGCACCTTTTGCTTTGATACGCTTCATAACACCCTGGATACTGCTCTGACGGAAATTATCACTGTTGGATTTCATTGTCAGTCTGTATACTCCGACAGTCACTTTCTTCTCCATTGTCTGATTGTAGGTATTGTCCTCATCGTAGCCATAATAACCGGCCTTCTGAAGCACACGATCTGCAATAAAGTCTTTACGGGTACGATTGGCTTCTACAATAGCTTCCACCAGATTTTCCGGCACATCCTGATAGTTCGCAAGCAGCTGTTTTGTGTCTTTTGGCAGGCAGTAACCGCCATATCCGAAACTCGGATTATTGTAATGGGAGCCAATTCGCGGATCAAGACATACACCATCAATAATCTGTTTTGTATTCAGGCCTTTCATCTCTGCATAGGTATCCAGCTCATTAAAATAGCTGACTCTCAATGCAAGATACGTATTTGCAAACAGCTTCACTGCTTCTGCTTCTGTAAAGCCCATAAACAGTGTATCTATATTTTCCTTGATGGCACCTTGCTGAAGCAGTCCGGCAAATGTATGTGCTGCCTCAGTAAGCTTCTGATCATTCATATCTGTTCCGACAATAATTCTTGAAGGATAAAGATTATCATATAGGGCATGACCCTCTCTCAGGAATTCCGGGCTGAAAATAATACGGTCTGTATGATACTTCTCACGAATTCCTTTGGTATATCCAACTGGAATAGTTGACTTAATCACGATAATGGCATGGTCATTGTACTTCATTACCAGCTCGATCACATTCTCCACAGCAGATGTATCAAAGAAGTTTTTCTTGCTGTCATAATTGGTTGGTGCTGCAACAACGACAAATTCAGCGTCCTTATAAGCCTTTTCCGCATCCAGTGTTGCTGTAAGATCTAATTTCTTTTCTGACAAATATTCTTCAATTTCCTTATCCACAATCGGAGATTTTTTCTGATTGATCATCTCGACCTTCTCAGGAATAATATCTACTGCATAAACCTCATTGTTCTGTGCCAGCAAAATAGCATTCGAAAGACCAACATAACCTGTTCCTGCAACTGCAATTTTCATTTTTATCTATCCTTACTTTCTGTTTTTTGTTATAGATTTTAATTTTGAAGGAACTCTTGAAACCTTCTTGCCGACTTTCCATACAAGATTGTTTCGGATTTCTTCGTTCTGTTTCTTTAACTGCTGTTTTTCCTGTTTCAGTACTTCATTCTCTCCGGTCAGATTCTTAACATCATTATTCAGAGAACCGATCTTTGAACGAAGTCCATTAGCCGTTGAGTTTGCTTTGTCCAACTGCTCTCTGAACATATCCATTCTATAGAAAAGGAACTCTTCCGGTGTACTGTTTAAAACAGTCTGCATTTCTTCATATTCATCCTCATTATAGAAATAATCTGCATCGCGTCCTGTAATACCAAGATCTGCTGCCCATTCTTCCTGAATCTTCTTATATAATTTGAAATAAGAAGCACCCTTCAATGTTGTCAGATTCCAGAGTGTAAAGTGCTGTGCATAATTAACAAAATCTCTTTCAATCTGGTCATACAGATTCCATTCTTTGAGCTGATCTCTTACAGCACATAATGCATGATAGAAACATTCCCAACTCTGTTCACGGGTAACAGATAAAGAGCCTTCATCACGTCTGTGATGAGCCATAACCGCATTCATTGTCTCAATGCTCTTTGCCTTAATAATCGAGCAGAATACGAAATACATATCATTGCTTGTTCTCTGTTCCTGGAACTGCAGGCCTGTTTCGCGGACAAACTTCGTTCTGAATAATTTGTCCCATGCCCAGCCTACAAATGCTTTAAAGATATCCTGTTCAATATCAAGACCTGCAAAAGGCTGCTCAAGCGGAAGAAGATTCGTATTGATCGTATACTGTGCACCGGCAAAAACCTTCTTTCCTTCAAGGTACTGATCACTTCTGAAAGCAACAATATCGCTCTCATTGACTGAAGCCTTAAGATATGCACGGTACAGCATATCAGGTTCAAAGAAATCGTCCGCATCAAGGAATGATAAATACTCACCTGTTGCATACTTCATACCATTATTTCTGGCAGCACCTGCACCTGCATTCTTCTGAGTAATAACTTTTACTTCCTGATGTGCTTCTTCATATTCTTTCAAAATAGCCAATGAGTTATCGGTTGAGCCGTCGTCCACACAGATAACTTCTATTCTCTGATTATTCTGGACCAACAACGAATCCAGGCACTGTCTGATATATTTTTCGGCATTGTATACCGGAATAATAACTGAAACTCTTACTTTGGCATAATAAGCCTCCGGATCGGCCAATATCTCGTTAATCTGCTTCCAGAAAGCAGGTCCGAATAATTCTTCATCCAGCTTACCTTCCTGCATTGGCTTCCTGAACTCATCACAGATATGATGCAGATATTCCATACGCAGAGGTTCTGCAATACGGCGATAGGTTACCATGAAATTGCTGTACTTCTTCATATAGAAAATAGCAGAATACTTCTTGATCAGTTCCGGTTCTTTGCTCATCCAATCCCAGATATAACGATATTCTTCTGTGACACAATAAACCTTCTGTCTGTTGAACATAGAAGAATTCGGATTATCACGTCTGTTCATATAATATGGTTTATTAACAAACCATGCTCTCTTCGCACGGCAAAATGTCTGGAACCAGAAACCATTGTCCTGATAGGAGGCACCCGGTGTTTCATTATGACGAATATGGTATTTGTTCAGGAAATCAAGGCTGTAAATACCGCTCCAGGTGTTCATAATAAACTTGAATGTCTCAATATTCTCACTCGGGTCAATGAGGCAATTATAATATTCCTGCTTGTCTGTCAGGCTGAAGCGTCTCTTTCTGAGTGAACCGTCTTCATTCACTGTAAAACGATAGAAATCCGCCTTAACGAAATCCAGATTATTTCTTGACGCAATACGATAAAGAGCTCTGAACATACTGGATGGTACAAAATCATCCGGCTCAAGAATACCAAGATACTGACCTCTGGCAGCATCGATACCTTTGTTCATAGAATGACCATAACCTGAATTTGGTTTGTCAATAATTCTGAATCGTTTATCCAGGGATGCATATTCCTTGATAATTGCCATAGAGCCATCTGTTGAACCATCATTCACACAGATAAATTCCATCTCATGTAATGATTGAATTGTCAGACTGTAAAGAGCCTCATTCAGGTAATCCTCTACATTATAAATCGGCAGTACAACAGATACCTTTGGTTTATCGCAGCGTTTCTGCCAGATTTTAAGGATTTCAGGTTCTTCCGGTACAACAACACCGTTAAATACTGTTCTGCATGCCTCTTTGTAAGCCTTATAAAGTAATTCCGGATATAATCCCTGATAACTCTTTACAAATGCTTCTGTCTCATGCTTAATACGCTGACCTAATACAGAATCATCTGCGAATTTTACGTACCATGCAAAAAGATCTTTGAATTCCTTCTGCATGATCAATAATTTAATCTCTTCATCAACCTCATCAGCCACTAACTGATCAGATACAATCTCAATAGAACGGAAATGGCAGTCAAAATGTTCTGCACGCTTGCCGACCAGCGACTCTTTCATGTTCACACGATGAACAACCAGGCGGTCTCTTGCAATCATCATTCTTTCTGCATTTGTGATGACTTTGTTGAAGAAGGAACGATCATTCACACAAAACAGTGTATTAAATACAATATTGTTCTTCTCCAGGAAAGTACGTCGGTATACACCATTCCATGGTGCAACATTCACTTTATAAATCGGACTGCCCTCTTCCAATGTAAGCAATCTGTTAAAATCACCCGGTCTGAGACGAGTTAAGGTAAACGCAGGAAGATCAACAGTATCCTTCTGTTTTACATCGTACACAACAGAACTGAACTTCAGACAATCCAGATCATATTTAATCACCTTGTTATAGATTGCCTCATATGCATAATTCAAAACATAATCATCTGCATCCATGAAATGGATATATTCACCCTGAGCCTCTTTTAAACCTGTATTTCTTGCACTTCCTGCATGCTGATTGTTCTGACGAATCAGTTTTACACGATCATCTTTTTTGATAAAGCTTTGAATAATTTCAACAGAACCATCTGTTGAACCATCATCCACGCAAATAACTTCGATATCTTTCAAAGACTGTTTCAAAATGCTCTCTAATGTCTTATTTAAATATTTTTCAGCATTATAAACAGGAATAATAACAGAAATCTTTGGCATTGTCTTTTCTCTCTTTCTTATAAAATTTAATCTTTTCTGTAAACCAAATCATTATTTTACTCAATTATAGCAAATCCATCATTTAAAACCAATAGCTCGGCATAAAATGTCACATTATCGTAAGCTTAAGGATAACGCCTGATAACTTCATTGTAGGTTCGCTCACTGTTTTTGTCATCAATATATTTGATCAATTCACTTCGCATGGCCCCATACTGCTTCTTTTCCTCGAAACCACGCACTGTATATTCTTCAATCACTGAAGCTAATTTCTCAGGAGTATGCACTACATCGCCAAATGCATCCTACTCCATATCAATATAACTTCCCAGAACCAGATTATATCGTTACAGAACAAACAAATAAAATACAAACTGTTTACCCTGATAAAACACATCCCAGACAGCACTGGAGTAATCGGTGATCATCATTGAGCAGCGCATTATTAATTCATTCAGTGGTTCAGAACCAAAAGGAATCAATCGGATATATCTGCCGTCAGTCTTAAAAGTACCGATATATTCCCTGAACTTAGGATGAATATAAAAATTAAGGGTTATCTTATATTTTTTCAAAATATCCAACAGCTTCGGATGATTCAACAGGCTCATATAATGCTTGTAATAATCACTTTCCTTAAATGTTTCTTCTGAAACTTCTTCTAACCATGTTCGCCAGGTCGGCATCAAAAGGATCTCTCTTTCCTGTCCGACAGACTTATCTTCCAAAACATCCCAGCGCGCCAGTCCGGTAACAATGACTTCACTATCATCATAGCCGAAATTATCTAAAATAATTTTCTTCTCAACATCTGAAGAAACCACAAATAAATTAGAAGCATTGACACTCTTCTTCCTCAAACCCTGATGACAACATTTGAACGCGATCACACCATGCTGAAGGAATACATTCTCTTTACGTTTGAGCATATTGCGATAAATAGAATTCGGTGAATGCCATGCATAGGCATGGGCCTTTGTATCCGAAGAAATCAACACCCTTGCACCCATGAGATAAACCATATGCTTTAAACTGAGGAAATTCAATACATGCCTTCCATATTGTCGAACATACTGGTAATCCGGTGCCTTCTTATCAATGACGTAATAAATTCGGTCTTTTTCTGATTCCGGCAGATTTTCCATACAGTATTTGAAAAAATAAAACCCATTATCCTGTGCCATCACACAAAATTTCTCATAAACGAGCCAGATATTCTTCTTTTTCCACACCGGACGCATCAGATAATAAATTGCCAGTGCCGCATACTCTTTCATGATAAAGAACCAACTGTCCTCTTTTGTCTTCGGTCTGAACTGCAGTGCAAATTCATTGGATTTCGTTTTATATGGATAAACAATGTTTCCATCCGCATACAAATAATGCATTTGTTTTAAATACATCATTCTATGCATCCATAAATCTCTATTCTCAAGTTTTAATTCATATTCATGATCATCTTTAACTGCTGTCCCCTTGATATCCCAATAGAACTGTGCCAATTTCAGATCTTTCAAATGAATTTCTGCCCTACCGCTGTATACCCCATCGGCTTTTTCTGTCTGAAGATTAAAATAATATCGAATTTGTTCTATTGGATTACGATATTGTATACACACATCCACCGGTTCATATCCATAATCCTTCACCGCAAATTGAAGTGACAAAAAATCACCTTTCAATTGAAGATCCGTAACTTTCGCAGCAAGAAAGTCGTTTAAATGCAGCGATTCACTGCGAATAACTAAACGAATAATCTTCTCATAATATCCAAGATAGAAAATTCCCTCCGTATAGCAATGATCATCGTTTGTTCCCATTCGTTCTGAAAAGAGCATTTCGGACATTTTGTCATAATCATCCGAATCAATCCGCTTGCTGAAGCCAAAAACAACCGCTATTTTTCTGTCTTCATCTAAAGCCATAAATGTATAGCGATGGATTTCCCGGACATCGCCGGTCATAACTGCTTCATGATAATTTCTGACAACAATATATTTGCCGTTATACTCAACCTGATTCAGGAATACTGCCTGTTGAATATCTTTGTCATACAGAACAAACTTCCATTTTTTTCGCGGATAAATGGCCAGCTGTATTTGAAAACCATTCTCTCTTCCTTCAAAGCTGTTAAATCTGATTCTTTTTATTTGATATTCTACACCTGATATTATAATCCGGCGCTCCATTTTCTTCTTTTCAGATTTTCTTCCCATGCTTACACCTCAAAAGATGATTTCTCAGGCAATCTTTCCTGAAAAGCATCAATAACCAGCTGTTTCTTTTCCTCGAAATTAACAGTCTTATCTGTATCGTTAATGCAGATCATCGCATCCGTACCATTCCTGATAGAATCCAGCAGCGGATAAATATTCTTATCTTTGATATGATAACAGCGTCCGATCTTCAGCGTTCTTGGATAGAAATTGCCCGAGGCCAGCTGCCAGTATTTGATCAGCCACTGATTGACATTCGTCGCTGAACGAATCTTGCATCTGCAGGTTGCATCCAAAATCTCCGGCTCTGCTTCCCAAACCTTTTTGTAAGTAGATTTCAAAAAGCTGTTCGGTAAATGATGGTAATAAAAACCCGGGAACCAGTCCCATGGCATCAGGACCATAGTTCTGTAAAGATACTTAATGCCGTACCGGAGTCTGAACCATTTTGTAAAATTCTTCTTCAGCATTTCCTTCTTGTTGAAATGTGTATTGATAACAGACATATCGTTGCCGTTATAAGGTCCTGCACTGCCTTTTCCAAAGTAAATGCAGTCCATAGCAAACGTATCACATGGTTTGCCGTGAACAAAGAAATCTCTCGGCTTCATCGGCTTATTAATAAACATATCGTCGTTAAAATAAACAAACTGTTCCGACAATCCTTTGATGCGATGGAGATTCATCTCTATTGTGTGTGAATTGAATGTCGGCAGATATTCCTCAGGAATATAATCCTTATGATTCACAATATGCAATTTTGGATGATTCACATTCAGCCATGATGGTAAATGTCCCCATGTTACAAAATGAATCTTACGTACCCACGGTGTATATTTTTCAACTGCTCTGAACCAATATTGAAGATTATCCCAATCTCTGTACCGCACTTCCTGATCATCCTCACCTGCTTCCGGATTCGGATCATATTGATTCTTTACAGCACGCCACTTAGGATCGTTGCCATCTACCCAGATGATTACAAAATCTATCGGTTTCTTCCTGCGTATCTTTCCCATTTCTTCACCCCATATCTGTCCTGTTCATCATTTAAGTTTCTTAATAGCCTCATAATTACGTTTACAATAGTTTCTGTCATGATAATAGAAAAATGCATCACAACGTTTTGTATATTGATGTTCCATGCAAAAATCTTCTGATGCTGTTTTCTCCAAAGCCTGTATCAGTTCATTTTCATTACCGCAAATCGGGCCAAATCCATCCTGCTCATAGTCGTAGTAACCTTCTCCCATATGACCTTTTCTAAACTGCTCATAATCAAACTGATAATACAGAACCGGTTTTCTCATATAGGCAAAATCCATAGCTACACTGGAATAATCTGTAATCAGACACTCTGCCTCTTTCAACAGCCTCTGGCAATCATATTCCGGCCAAACAGCAATTGTCGCCGTATCACTCAATGACTGAAAATGAGGTGCAAATTTCTGCATATTCCTGTGAAGATAAAAAACAAGTTTCATATTTTCCTGCTTAAGAATCTTCTGAAGTCTCGGATCATGAAGAAAATGCTTCCATGCCCTCGCAAATTCCGTCTCATTAAAACTGCTCACCGACTCCACCGAATCCGAAACCGTATGAGCGATCCATTTTCTCCAGGTAGGCATAACAAGCAGTATGCGTTCCTTCCCCTTTACAGGGAAAAGATTATCATAACGGCATAATCCCGGCATCTGCACATATCCTTTCGGATAGCCATATGTGTCCCGAACGAATTCATATTCTCTCGGAACTGAACACACAAACATTCGCATTTTTGTATTCTTGTAATACAGATAAGACAAATCGTCCTTAATAATACCATGCTGCAAAAAAACTCTTGTATTCTTCAGCAGCCCTGACACTTCCAGAACATAGCACACAGCCGCATTCGGCTTACCGCCTTTCTGAGAACTGATATTCTTGCTGGCTGCCAGATAATAAATCCAATGCTTCAGACTGCCATAAGGCACTGTTTTACCAAGTTTTGCCACCCGTCGGTAATCCGGAGAATGATAATTAATCGCATACACCACCTCCTGCTCCGGGTGATGCTTGCAAATATAACGAAACAGCCAGTACGGATTATCTCTGGCTTCCATTTCATAATCACAGATCAGCCACAGGTCTTTATGTTTTTTCCTGAAAAACATTGCCG
>ENA-UOJD01002349-UOJD01002349.1-human-gut-metagenome-genome-assembly--contig:-P48-NODE-2349-length-15943-cov-52.472747_pt1 | contig 15943 bp, 10 predicted proteins | sample MGYA00242342_ERZ723889 | MGnify/ENA metagenome assembly ERZ723889
AAAGCGGACTTCCGCAAGACTTCTTGATAAAGTGGCAGGCAATGATTAAACAACTATTGACATTTTGTTACTGGAGTAGTGGAAAATACTTCAATGTAAGCAGATTTTAACACACTTTCAGATGGAAGAATCGCATGAATATAGCGAAAGAGTAAGAAAAAGCGACCGGCACATGGGGATTGGCCCGCCCGGCAGAGGTGCTCCCGAAAGAGCGACTAGCGCAGTACCTTAGCTGCGTAGCGTTAGCTCGTCGGGAGCACCTCTGCCGGGCGGGCCAATATTATTAATTATTGTGCAGCATCAGGAGCCACATACGAGTATGCATTGGACATCTTTGCAGCATTGTTTGTCAGAGTGACAGCCTCTCTGTAGTAGGCAACAACAGGAGTGCCCTTATCCACAGCGTTGAACAGCTGCTCTGCAAAAGCAGGCGGCACATTGATACATCCGTGTGAGCCTGAGGTTTTGTAAATTGTTCCTCCGAAGGTATCACGCCAGCTGGCATCATGGATACCTATATTGTAGGCAAACGGCATGAAATAGCTGACAGGAGAAGAGTAACCCTCACCCACAAGAGTAGCATTTCTCTGTTTGTAAACAATCTTGTATACACCATCTACGGAACCATTCTGACGGGCGAGATTACCTGATACGAAATCAGACTCCATCTGGAGAGCACCATCCTTGTAATACCACATGTGCTGCTTTGTGTAGTCAATCTCTATGTATGTATTACCTATGTCGTCAGCGCCTCGGTAGAGTGCTGTCTGCTCGTAAACAGGCTCTCTTTCCACTGACTTGCCTCCCTCTAAATCTGAAAGGAGCTGGGCTTTCTCATTTTTCTTGCTGACTACCCATCCGTAGTCTCCACCACCTATTTCAATAGTGTCACCGGACGATGTCTTGAATGAGCGTTTGCGGCCGAAGGTATTGTACTTGGAAGCAAGCTGCTGGACATATTTAGTGACCTTGGCATCATCTATGCTCACGCTGCCGTCATCTGAGATGCTTAGCATATCAAGGATTTTGGCTGAGTCAAGCTTCTCGTTGGCACCTTCAATTTTGTAGGTGACGGTTGAAGCAGTGTATTTGTCGAGAGCTTCTTTTTCATTTTTGATTGTATCGCTTTCCTTTGTGATTTTTGGAGCTTCATAACAGTCATCGTTTAAGCTAAGCTTTGGAAGCTCATTGTCCAGGGCATCCTTTACTTCGGCAAGGATGCTGTCATATATCGGCTTGCAGCCTTTTTTCTCTTCAATCACATCGTATTTGCCGTCTTTTATCTCGATGTGGGCATCCTCCGGATTTTCAATGTAGTCATCACTGAAAATATCAAGAGCCTTGAGCTTTTCCGCCAAAGCGGCATCGTCATATTTGGACGAACCCTTTAGAGTATAGTTTTGAGCTTTGAAGAGACTGACAGGCCATGTAAAAGCATTCTGGCTTTTTAGGATTTGCTCCTCGTCACCGTTTGAGACATATTCATAGGAAAAATCAGGTCCCTTAAGTGAAAAGCTGTTGCCTTTTCTATCAGTGATAGTGAGCAGATAGTCGCGGCTTAGGGCTGTATTTTTTTCTAATGCCTCTTTTGCAGTTTTACCTGCGTATTTTACAGAGTTAATCTTTGTGTTGAACAGATAGTGGCTGCTAAAATAAAAGGCAAAGCCAAGATAAACAGCCAAAAGCACACCAAGCACAACTGCGCAGGTTATAAGCACTTTTTTCTTCATGTAAATCGACCTCCTTGGAGATATGCTGTTGCTGCCCACACCGGGGGGTAGGCGGCAGCTAAAATCAGTTACATTTGTGAAGATGTGACACATCCATATAGTCAGGCAGACCATTCTTGTAGGCTACAGCGGTTTCTCCCTGAATAAGTGGCTTTAAGTATTCGATAAGCTCAGGCTTCACATCATTGCCCGCATCATTGATCCACTCTCTTGGCACAGACTTGGCCTCGTTTGCGATATCCTTGATAGCAGAATATGTGTATTCCACCTGATAAGGATCATTTGAGATGCGCTTTAAGCATACCATTGATGCGGTCACACCCTCTGCTGCAATCATGACACCCTTTTTACCCTGAGCAAAAGATTCCTCGATATCGGTTAATGATGCAAGGTGTGAGGCACAGCGCTGGAGCACATTTACCTCTACAGAGCGAACCTTGACACCGATGTTTTCTTTCACAATGAACTCAAGAGCCTTTCCGGCACCGCTTAGCTGCTGGTGTCCGAACTGGTCACATGCGGCCTTTGATGATGTAATGTATGAGCCGTCTGCGTCATGTATTCCTTCGGATACGGCAACTATCACATTGTTAGTGTGCTCGAGGGCTTCTTTTATATCGGCAACAAATTTGTCCTTGTCGAAATCCACCTCAGGCAGATAGATGAACTGAGGCGCTGTATTGTACTCATTACGTGCGAGAGCGGAAGCGGCAGTGAGCCATCCTGCGTCACGTCCCATGATTTCAACGATTGTCACACTCTTAACAGCATAGATAAAGGTGTCATGGGCTATCTCAAGCATGCTTGATGCGATATATTTGGCGGCAGAGCCAAATCCCGGAGTATGGTCTGTCATGCACAGATCATTGTCGATGGTTTTTGGAATCCCTATAATTTTCACATCACTGTTGATTTTTTTTGCATAATCGGATAACTTTAATACGGTATCCATCGAATCATTTCCACCGATGTAAAAGAAAGCCTTTATAGAAAGCTTATCGAACTGGTGGAAGATGTATACATATGGTGAATCATCATCCTTGTAATCAGGGAGCTTGTGGCGGCATGAGCCAAGATACATGGCAGGTGTGGTCTTGAGCTTTTCGAGGTTAGCATCATCTGCAAAAATATCTGACAGATTGAGATAATTCTCATTTAATATGCCGAGTATTCCGTTTACGGCGCCATAGCAGATATCGTATTTCTCAGAGCTTTTTACTCCTGCGATGACTCCTGCAAGGCTTGCGTTGATTGCAACAGTTGGGCCGCCTGACTGGGCGACGATACAGTTTGACTGATTCATTGTAATCTCCTTATTGTGTATTTTAACTATTCTCTTCTGTAAGAATAGTTATGATATAATTTAAAATGATGATTAATCAGATTACTACATGCTACGCATTCCCGTAATCTGACTACACCTCGAAATCCGCTAATTTCCTGCGTCCCCGCAGCAAATTGCTACTTTCTCGGTGTAGTGCGGGTCACTAAGGTATACATCGAATTGCATGCAAGCATGCATCGATGATACCTTTTGACCCTTTAATCATATAGATTGTAGTATCAAACATTATTTTTAGCAAGGGTTAAAATGAAAAATATGAATAAATACAAAAATTGCTTACTGTGTCCCAGAAAATGTGGCATAAACAGAAGCACCGGACAAACAGGCGTATGTGGCGTTTCATCTGAAATAAAGGTGGCGCGAGCAGCACTTCATTACTGGGAGGAGCCGTGCATATCAGGAAAAAGAGGAAGTGGGGCAGTTTTTTTCTCAGGCTGCAGCCTGCACTGTGTGTTCTGCCAGAACAGGGAGATTTCTGACGGAAAAGAGGGAAAGGTAATCAGTAAAGAGAGGCTGAGTGATATCTTTATGGAACTTGCTGACAAAGGCGCAAATAATATCAATCTGGTCACACCGGGGCAATATATCCCTGATATAGTGTGGGCGGTAAACGATGCAAAAAGCCGCGGCATGAAGCTTCCTATTATATACAATACGAGCGGATATGAAAATGTGACAGAGCTAAAGCTGCTTGAGGGCATAGTGGATGTGTATCTTCCGGATTTTAAATATATGGACAGTACGCTTTCGGCAATGTATTCAAGGGCAAAAGATTATCCGTCTGTCGCAAAGCAGGCGCTTTCAGAGATGGTCAGGCAGCAGCCGGATGTCGTGATTGACGATGCGACAGGACTCATACAAAAGGGAGTTATTGTGCGACAGCTTCTACTGCCGGGACATGTGAATGATGCAAAGGCTGTACTTAAGTACCTGTATGATACATATCATGATCACGTATATATAAGCATGATGAGCCAGTTTACGCCGATTGCACTAAAGGATTATCCTGAGATAAACCGCACAGTGACAAGGAGAGAGTATGAAAGACTTGTTGACTATGCCCTCGAAATAGGAATCACGAATGCATTTATACAGGAGGGTGACGTGGCAAAGGACAGCTTCATTCCGGCATTTGACTGTGAGGGAGTATAATATTTACCGTTTTTCTTAATAAAATAGTAAGAATTGGCAGGCAAAAATGACTGGATTTTGTGACGCCGGTGTAGTACTATGGTTATGTGATATTTTTTAACTGTGAAGGTACTGAACGGTTACGATATTTTGTTATTACTCACATCTCGGTGTGACAGACGATAATGTTTTTAATCACACAGGATACATCATTCAATAGAGGATACAGTGATGAAAAATATAGAAGAACAGCAGATAATAATTGAATGTCCGAATACTATCTTTCATCTATACATTGACAGTGAGGATGAGTTTTCAAAGGTTAAGGTGTTTATGAACAATATGAAGCATGTTGATTCGATAAGTCTGCATGATATATACAACTGGTGCAACAGACAGCATGTGCAGTACACGACGACATTTAATTATGACAGTAAAATGACCTGGACAGAAATGATAAAATCCTACATATTTTACTTCAGACAGAAGCTTAGATATGTAAATAATAGTGATAGGATGATAGAAACATGAGATACCCTGAATTTCTAAAGGATAGAGGAACAATAGGCTTTGTGGCGCCTTCGATGGGTTGTACAACAGAGCCGTACAGGAGTGCCTTTGACAATGCCATTAAAAGGTTTCACAGCATGGGTTATAAGACGATAGAGGGACCTAACTGCAGGTGCGACAGTGGCATAGGTATCAGCAATACACCAAAGAAGTGCGCAGAAGAGCTGAACGAGAGCTATGCTTCTGTTGACAGTGATGTGCTTATATCCTGTGGTGGTGGCGAGCTGATGTGCGAGGTAGTGCCTTATATTGATTTTGAGCGCGTGAAGCAGTCAAAGCCGAAATGGTACATGGGCTATTCCGACAACACGAATTTCACATTTTTGGAGGCTACTATTGCAGATACAGCAGGTATTTACGGGCCGTGTGCGGGCAGCTTTGGCATGGAGGTGTGGCATGAGTCACTTACCGATGCATTTGATCTGCTTTGTGGCAGGAAGCTTTCATTTACCAATTACCCTATGTGGGAGAAGGAATCGATAAAGGATGAGAATGCTCCGTTTGTGGGCTACAACCTGACTGAAAAGTCGTGTATCAGCTCTATTCCTGCGGTGGCAAAGGAAAGCAGGCTTACCATGAGAGGCAGGCTGCTTGGTGGCTGCATGGATTGTCTTATCAATCTGCTTGGTACATCGTTTGACCATGTAAGGGAATTTAATGAGCGCTACAGTGATGATGGTATCATATGGTTCCTTGAGGCCTGTGACCTTAATGTGATGGGCATGAGAAGGGCTATGTGGCAGATGAAAAATGCAGGATGGTTTTCAAATGTAAAGGGCTTTCTTATCGGACGTCCGGCGCACTTCGGAGAGGAAATGTTTGGCATAGACCACAGACAGGCACTTTCATCACTGCTTAGAGAGTTTAATGTGCCAATCATCATGGATCTGGATATAGGTCATATGTCGCCGATGATGCCTGTGGTATGCGGAAGCATGGCCGATGTCAGCTTCGACGGAAGCAGCTTTACAATTTCGTATGATATAGAGCAGTAGATTGGAGGAAAAATGATTAGATTAATAAAGAAAAAAGCAAAGAGTATTGCATGTAGCGTGCTTGCTGCGGTGACACTGTTTACAATGAATCCGGCTGTATTTGCAACAGAGACAGCTACGCAGACTGATACAGTTTCAAGCGTTGATGTATCAGGCAGTGACAGCAGTGACGCAGCTGATAAGAGTAACACAGACAGTACTGCAGACAGCACAACGACAGCCGGCAGTGAGGCAAACGACAAGGTGACCATCAGCAATAATGATAAGCCATACTTAAGTCTTGGAGCAGACCTCACACCGGATCAGAGAGCGACAGTGCTTGGATTTATGGGAATCGAGCTCACTGATCTGGACAAATACGATGTGGTCTATGTAAATAATGATGAGGAGCACAAGTACCTCGATTCATACATCAGCAAGAGCGAGATTGGCACAAGGTCACTTTCCTCAGTACTCATTACAGAGGATAAAAAGGGGGCGGGTCTTAGTGTTTCCACGCACAATATCAATTACTGTACGGTAGGAATGTACAAGAATGCGCTTGCCACAGCAGGCATAGCTGATGCTAAAATCATAGTCGCAGGACCTTTCCCTATTTCCGGAACGGCAGCACTTGTAGGCACACTAAAGGCATACGAGGAGATGACAGGCAAGAAGCTTGACGACAAGGTGACAGACGCAGCGATGGATGAGCTTGTCACAACAGGAGAGCTCAACAAGAGCATTGACGGCGATTCGCAGGATATCGAGGCAATGATTGCAGACCTAAAGAAGCAGCTTGCCGATGGAGGGCTCAAGGATGAGAGCCAGATAAAGGATGCGATAAAGGAGGCTGCAAAGGATTACGACCTGAAGCTTTCTGACGATGATATTGCAAAGCTGACATCGCTTCTTATGAAGCTTAAGGATGCCAATATCGACTGGGATTCAGTAATTAACCAGGCACAGGACTGGGCATCAAAGCTTGGCGATAAGATAAATGACCCGGGCTTCTGGGAAAAGATTGGTAACTTTTTCATGGATTTATGGGATAAGATAAAATCCCTGTTCAGCTAGAAAAGCTACAGGAGACAGTAAGAATAAGCAGAATATGAATCAGACAACTCCCTGAAACGTAAGCATTAGCTGCACGTTGAAGGGAGTTTTTTTATCATTAATAAAAAAATAATAAATTTCTGCCGAATACATTGATACAAAGGTCATATTCTATTATAATTAAATGGATAATGGATTAATGTAAACAATGCACATAAGAAAGATGGGATTTGATGATAAAGATAAATAAATTTCTGGCAGCCTCTGTCGTTACATTGTCATTAGCCGCATGTGACCTGGCACCATACAGCAGCATAGCAGTCTATGCGGATCAGGCGGCTAAGGTTGTGTGTGATGAGAGATACTGGGTAGCGGCGAGAAGCGGACCGGGCACAGAGTATGAGCTGGAGCACAAGCTTTCAAACGGCAAGGATATCACTATTCTTGAGCAGACCACAGGTGCAGACGGCAAGGTGTGGTACAAGGCGAAGTACAATCTGGCAGCAAATAACGAGGAGTGTGTCAGCTATATAAGGTCTGATTTTGTATCAGCAGGTACCGGCACAGCTGCATCAGACAATGCGCAGACAGGGGATGCTTCGGCAGACACCGGCAATGCGGATGCCATACAGCAGAATAATGAGGAGCAGCTTGCCCTTGCAACCGCATCGGGAGCATATGCTACAGGTACGATTACAGGTGGCAATGTGTATGTCCGCAATGCAGCAGGCACATCCGGCACTACCAAGGTTGTCTCACTCAACTGGAACCATCAGGTTGACATAATTGGAGAGACCAGGGTAAACGGTGTGGTCTGGTACAATGTCAAGGGTACTTTAAACGGCAAGGCATTTACGGGCTGGACTATCAGTACATACATAAAGGTGACATACAATAATAGCGGAGACAATACTGATTTTGTCACGGCTATGAAGAATGCAGGCTTTCCTGACAGCTATATTCCAAACCTTACAGCTCTTCACAATAAGTATCCAAGCTGGACATTTGAGGCTGTAAATACAGGTTTGAATTGGGATACGGTGATTGAAAATGAAAGTGTAAACGGACTTAATCTGGTATCCAAATCAGCAGACAATGCCAAGAAATCCACAGCTGCCGGAGCATATAACTGGTCAACAAATACGTGGGTTGAGTACGAACCGGGATGGGTGTCAGCAAGCAGTGCCTATATTGCTTATCTCATGGATCCAAGGAATTTTCTTGATGAGACCAATATTTTTCAGTTTCAGAGTCTGGCATACAGTCCGAATGAGGCACTTGAAGGTGTCAAGTCCATAGTAAAAGGCACATTTATGGAGGGAACAAAGACCTATTCCAACAATGGCGAGAAAATCAATTATGCAAGCACATTCATGGATGTGGCAAAGAGCAGTGGAGTAAGTGCATACCATATAGCATCGCGTATAAAGCAGGAGCAGGGACAAAAGGGAACGAGCCCTCTTATTTCGGGTACATATTCCGGATACGAAGGATATTATAATTATTTTAATTTTAGTGCAACCGGAAACACGAAGGATAAGATTTATAAAAATGGTCTGTCTTTTGCCAAGAAGCAGGGCTGGAATACAAGAGTAAAGTCCATAAGCGGCGGAGCTGTAAAGGTGGGCAGCAATTATATAAATAAGGGTCAAAATACACTGTATTTTGAGAAGTTTAATGTAGTAAATACAAGCTCGCTGTATTTCCATCAGTACATGGGCAATGCCACAGCGGCTCTTACTGAGGGACAGAGTCTGGCTAAAGGATATTCAGACAAGAATCAGGCTTTTGTATTTAAAATACCTGTATACAACAATATGCCATCGTCAGCAGTGGGCTTCGATAAAGCTGGCGATACCAATAACTATCTGCAGTCGCTTGCGATAAGCGGTGTAACACTCACACCGGCCTTCAATGGAGCGACAACAAGCTATTCAGCAGTTGTTTCAAATGCTATAAGCTCAGTGACTGTTTCGGCAGATGCAGTTTCAGGAAACAGTGGTGTTTCAGGCACAGGAAGCTATTCGCTTGCTGTCGGAAATAATACAATTAAGGTAAAATGCAAGTCGCAAAGCGGTGATACAAGAACATACACTATCAATATAAACAGGCAGGCGGCATCTGTAAATAATGCAGGTGGCAATAATAATCAGAACAATAATAACCAAAATAATACAGATGTAAACATAACATCAGGTAAATACAGTATAGGTACTTATATTACAGGCATTGAGCCTGGAACCGGTGCAGCTGATTTTGTGAAGAATATAGCAGTATCAGCATCAGGTACTGTAAAGCTTCTGACAAGCTCAGGCTCAGAAAACAGCGGAAAGATTGCAACAGGCAATAAAGTGGCTGTTTATGATGCTTCAGGTAATCTGAAAAAGACATACGATATTGTTATATATGGAGATATCAATGGTGATGGTGCTGTAAATGCTCTTGATATGATTAAGCTCAACAGACATATCTTAGGAAAGGGAACACTCACAGGTGCTTATCTGGAGGCAGCTGATGCTAACAGAAAGGGCGATGGTGGAAATGCCCTTGATATGATAATCATGAACAGACACATACTGGGCAAATCAAAGATATCGCAGAATTAGAAATGTGAGGAAAGATATGAAGAAATTATTTGGATGTATATTATCACTTGTTGTGGCGGTGATGCTTGTTTTCACACCTGCCGAGCATGTATATGCGCAGGGACTTGGTCTCAGTGTCAGCTCAAGCTCTATAGCTGTTGGAAAAACAGTTAAGGTGACTGTTTCCATGCCGTCTGGATATTTTGGTACTGTAGTTATCTCAAGCTCTGACGAGGGAGTACTGAGTAACGGAGGAGATGGTGTGGCCAATATTGGTGACGCTGCAGGATATCCCACATCGCAGTCATTTTCATTTACGGCGAAGGCTGCAGGAAGCTGCACTATAAAGGCATATTGTACAGTTGTAGGAGATGCAGAGGGCAACGATGCCGGAGGTACAATTACCGGTGCCAGCACGAAGGTGACGGTAAAAAGTGCTTCATCAAACAATGATTCAAACAGCAACAAGGATAACAAGGACAATTCCGGCAGCAATACCGGCAATGACAACAATGCAAATAAAGATAATGAAAACAAAGAGGAAAAGAAATCCTCAAACGCATCTCTTGGTTCGCTTGTTATCTCAGCAGGTATGCTTTCCCCTGAGTTTTCTGCTGCGACAAAGGATTACACAGCTACAGTAGATTACAGCTGTTCAAGCCTTGCGGTTACAGCAAATCCGGCTGATTCCAAGGCGAGTGTGACATCGGTCACAGGCAATGATTCACTTGAGGTTGGAGAGAATACGGTCAGCGTTGTTGTGACAGCAGAGGACGGCAGCACAAGCACATACAATATAGTTGTTACCAGAAGAGCCGAGGATGATCCGGAGAATGCAGATAAGCAGGATAACTGGAAGAAGTTCGATATAAATGGCACAGAGTGGACTATGGTAAATGACATTCCGGAGGATGTTGTTCCTGAAGGCTTTGAGCACTCAAAGACAGTGATTGACGGACTTGAATACAATACCCTTCATGGCACCTTCGGTGATATCACGCTTGTGTATTTACAGTCGGAAAGCGGCAATGGGCTTTTTGTATATGATGCTGCCCAAAATGCAGCGTATGAGTATGTCCGTATCAATTCCGAGTCACATTTTATCGTGGTTTTACTGCCTAAGGTGGATGATGTACCTGAGGGATATAATGAGATATCGCTCTCCATAGAGGGCAAGGGTGTGGCAACAGCCTACCAGACCAAAGCCGAAAAAACCGATGATCAGACAAAGGATTTTTACCTCGTATATGCCATGAATGACAATGGTGAGAGTGGCTGGTACACATATGATAGCGTAGATGGCACATATATGAGGACCGAGCTCAGCACACCTACAGTGGCACAGGAGGAAAACGATGCGGTAAAGAGTGAGCTTGTTCCGGGAATTGCCAATAAATATCTTGTTTTAGCTGCAATACTGGTTCTTATTATCATTATTCTGGCATTACTTCTTCTGGTGGTTATTGTGAAAAATAAGAAGTGCACAGCTAATGAAGAAAATGATGAAGAAGACGATACAAAAGAGTTCGATATAGAGGAAAATGATATAGAAGCTAATGATGATGATGATGCACAGGAATCGGCTGAAGAATCGCAGATAGATGAGATTCAGGAACCGGCTGAAGAATCACAGGTAGATGAGATTCAGGAACCGGCTGAAGAATCACAGGTAGATGAAATCCGGGAACCGGCTGAGGAATCTGGCGAAGAGTCACAGATAGCTGAGATTTTAGGATCAGACGAAAATACGGAAAGTACAGAAGTATCCGATGCATCCTATGTCGGAAGAACTGTAGAAATTACATCCGATTTAAAGAAAACTGCTGAGAATGAAAAATCTGATTTTGATTCAAAAGAGACTTCAAATCAGGAGGATGCTGCAGATGATGATACCTTGAAGAATCAGGTTCAAATGGCACTTGATGGCTTTGTCAATGAGGGAAATAAGCCGTCTGAGACTATAGACAGTAGTGCAGAGGACGACAATGAAGATGACAGCGAAGATGATGATTTGCAGTTCATCGACTTAAATTAGTGAATATGACTGGAGGATATGACTTGAAACCATATACAAGTAAGGCTAAAAAAGCAATAGATTTGGCTGCACGTATATCAAAGAAAATGAATTACAGCTATGTTGGAACAGAGCACATACTGGCTGGCCTTATAAAAGAGGGCACCGGTGTGGCAGCTGAGGTTCTAACAGCCTGCAATGTGGAATATGATAAGCTTATTTCGATGATTGAAGACCTGATTTCACCGGGGGATAACATCGAAGTGATGGACAGGGATGGCTATTCACCAAGGACACAGAGAGTATTGGAGCGTGCATCGGAGGAAGCCGATAGATTTGAGTGCAATGAGATAGGTACGGAACACTTGCTGATGGCTATAGTACTGCAGGGAGACTGTGCAGCTGCAAGACTTTTAAACACCATGGGTGTTAACAGTCAGAAGATGTTTATAGATATTCTTGGTGCGATGGGTGAGGATCCGTCTGCATACAGGGATCTGATGAAAAGCTACAATACATCATACAATTCTGCGACTCCTGTATTAGATCAGTATTCCAGAGATTTGACAGATATGGCAGAGGCAGGGCTTCTTGACCCTGTTATAGGCAGAAAAAAGGAGATGGAGCGCGTTATCCAGATACTTTGCCGCCGTGGCAAAAACAATCCATGTCTGATTGGAGAGCCGGGAGTGGGCAAGACCGCTATAGTAGAAGGACTTGCACAGGATATAGTCAGTGGCAATGTTCCGGATATTCTTTTGGGAAAGAGACTGGTTTCCCTTGATATGTCCGGGCTTGTAGCCAAATCAAAGTATCGTGGTGAGTTTGAGGAGCGTATCAAGAAGGTGATAAGCGAGGTTTCAAATGCCAAAAATGTACTGCTTTTCATTGATGAGCTTCACACTATAATAGGTGCAGGAGGAGCAGAAGGCTCGTTAGATGCATCTAACATATTAAAGCCTGCGCTTGCCAGAGGCGAGGTACAGGTAATTGGCGCCACTACCATAGAAGAGTACCGCAAATACGTGGAAAAGGATGCTGCGCTTGAGCGCCGTTTCCAGCCGGTGATGGTTGAGGAGCCGGGTGCGGATGAGACAATAGAGATACTCACAGGATTAAAGGGAATCTATGAAAAGCATCATGGTGTCATCATAACAGATGAGGGTGTGAAAGCAGCAGTAAACCTTTCTGCACGATATATAAATGACAGATTTTTACCTGATAAGGCGATAGACCTGATGGATGAAGCGGCAGCCAGGATAAGGCTTAAGAATCTGACATCATCTGAAGAGCTGCTTGCTCTGAAAAAAGAGATAACAGATAAGCAGAACCGGGTGGAAAATGCTTTATCGAAAGGAGATCTCGCAGCTGCCGGCGCGCTTATGTCAGAAAAGGAAGTACTTGAAAATAAACAGCAGAAGCTTATCAGAAAGAATCGTCGCACAGGAGCCAAAAACCAGCCTGTAGTCGGCGAAAATGAGATAGCGGATGTAGTATCGGGATGGACCAAAATACCTGTAAATAAGCTTACAGAGTCAGAGGCAGGACGACTTGCAAAGCTTGAACAGATACTTCACAAGCGTGTAATAGGACAGGAGGAGGCTGTTTCTGCTGTCGCAAAGGCAGTCAGACGAGGCCGTGTTGGTTTAAAGGATCCTAAGAAGCCGATTGGCTCATTCTTGTTTTTGGGACCGACAGGAGTAGGTAAGACGGAGGTGTCAAAGGCGCTTGCTGAGGCTGTCTTTGGCAAAGAAGATGCCATGATACGTGTTGACATGTCAGAGTACATGGAAAAGCATAGTGTTTCAAAGATGATTGGTTCACCACCGGGATATGTGGGCCATGAGGAGGGTGGACAGCTCTCAGAGAAGGTCAGACGCAATCCTTTTTCTGTTATACTGTTTGATGAGATAGAAAAAGCACATCCTGATGTGTTCAATATACTTTTACAGGTGCTTGATGATGGTAGAATCACTGATTCACAGGGGCGCACGGTTGATTTCAAGAATACAATAATCATCATGACATCAAATGCAGGAGCTTCTTCTATTATAGAACCAAAGCGCCTTGGCTTTGGCGCTGGTGAGGATGAAAAGCAGGATCACGAGCGTATGAAGAACAGTGTCATGGAGGAGGTCCGCCGTATATTTAAACCTGAGTTTTTGAACCGAATCGACGAGACTATTGTATTTAGAGCTCTCAACAAGGATGACATGAAGCATATAGTGACACTTCTTGTAAAGGAGCTTAAGAAACGCTGTAAAGAACAGCTTGATATAGAGCTCACAGTGCGCGACAGTGCAAAATCCTTTATCGTGGATAAAGCCTATGACAGAAAATATGGCGCAAGACCTCTTAAACGAAAACTTCAGGAGGAGATTGAAGACCGTATGTCAGAGGATATTATTACCGGCAAAATCAAGCGCGGCGATAAGGTAATAATTTCTACGAAAAACAAACAAATTTCATTGACTGTTGAGTAGAATTGGATTTATAATTAATATATCAATATAGCTACGGGAGGATAAAAATGGCTGTAATAAGTGAATTAATCCGTACTGAGGAAAACGGAAAGCTCAGCTTCGGAGATTATACATTGGCTGCAAAGGCAAAGCTTGACAATTTTGAGAAGGATGGAGATATCTATAAGGTAAAGACCTTTAAGGAGATTACAAAGCTCGAAAGAAACGGACTCTTTGTATACGAGTCTGTTCCGGGAACAGCGGTTATGGATTTCGAGGAGACTGCTGATACAGTGACATTTACTGTGGAGGGACCTGAGGATGCTCAGATTACTCTTGGCCTTGAAGAGGAGACGGAGTACGAAATTGATATAGCTGGAGCTGTTGCAGGTACTATGAAGACAAATCTCGGCGGCAAGCTCAGTTTAAGCGTAGAGCTTGAGGGTGTTGATTCAGTCGATATCAAAGTATCAAGAAAATAGAGCATATTTTTAGCCCGGTGAAAGCCGGGCTTTTTGTATTTTATAAAGGAGAATAATATGGCAAAAGGAAAGACCTCTGTATTTTTCTGCCAGGAATGTGGTTATGAATCGGCAAAATGGATGGGACAGTGCCCGGCCTGTAAGGAATGGAATACATTTGTAGAGGAAACCGTAGATAAAAAGCCGATAAGTTCGTCGGGAAAAGTAAAAAAAGAATCAAAGGCGGCACAGGTTCTGCCTCTTTCGGCAGTAAAAAGCGAGAAAGAGGAGCGTATAGTGACAGGTATAGCCGAGTTTGACAGAGTGCTTGGTGGAGGAATTGTGAGGGGGTCACTTGTGCTTGTGGGAGGAGATCCGGGTATAGGAAAATCCACGCTTCTACTTCAGGTATGCAGGGAACTTTCACAAAAAAAGGTGCCATTACTTTATGTGTCAGGTGAGGAATCCCTGCATCAGATAAAGATGCGTGCCGACAGACTTGGCAATTTTACGGATTCACTGGAGCTTTTATGTGAGACAAGTCTTGATATAGCAAAAGACGTGATTCAACGAAAAAAACCGGAGGTTGTTGTAATAGATTCCATCCAGACTATGTACAATGAGGAGATAGCGTCGGCACCGGGCAGTGTCTCACAGGTCAGGGAGACAACCGGAGTGCTTATGCAGCTTGCAAAGACTCTGGGTATTTCTGTTTTTATAGTAGGACATGTGACAAAGGATGGTGCGGTTGCGGGACCGAGGACGTTAGAGCATATGGTTGATACTGTGCTTTATTTTGAGGGTGACAGGTATGAGTCGTACAGGATACTTAGAGGCGTTAAGAACAGATTTGGTTCGACCAATGAGATAGGCGTATTTGAAATGAAGGCGGAGGGACTTGTTGAGGTGGAAAATCCGTCGGAGTATATGCTTAGCGGTAAGCCCGAGGGAGCATCAGGATCAATTGTCACATGTTCCATAGAGGGAAGCCGCCCGATACTTCTCGAGATACAGGCTCTTGTATGTCACAGCTTTTTTAATAATCCAAGGCGTACAGCAAATGGTACAGATTATAATAAAGTAAATCTACTCATGGCGGTCCTTGAAAAAAGAGCCAACCTGTCACTGTCAGATTGTGACGCTTATGTGAATATAGCAGGCGGTATAAGGATGAACGAACCGGCGATAGACCTTGGGATAGTGCTTGCAATCGCATCAAGCAAAAAGGATATTATTGTGCGTGAGGATACCATATGCTTTGGAGAGGTGGGCTTAAGCGGAGAGGTGCGCGGAGTTACCATGTCCGAGCAGCGTGTTGCTGAGGCAAAGAAGCTTGGCTTTAAAAAGTGTATTGTTCCCAAAGTGTGTCTTGCGGGAGTGTCACATATTAGTGGAATTGAGATTGTCGGTGTGGCAAATATCAAGGAAGCAATAGAGGCTGTCAGATAGTAATTGTGAGAATTGTATATAATAAACAGACAATTTAGAAAATTTGTGTTTTTTAAGATAGTTTTACTACTTTAATTAATTGCAGTAAATCCGTTGACATATGTGTGCCGGGATGATATTATATCAAAGCTGACTCGCGAGACACATTGAGTTGTAGAGCTTGTGA
>ENA-UOJD01002358-UOJD01002358.1-human-gut-metagenome-genome-assembly--contig:-P48-NODE-2358-length-15861-cov-11.160066_pt1 | contig 15861 bp, 13 predicted proteins | sample MGYA00242342_ERZ723889 | MGnify/ENA metagenome assembly ERZ723889
ACCAACAAAGCGGCAGACCCGCAGGCATTGCCTGCGGGTCTGCCGCTTTGTATGACTGCCGATTTATCCCTTCAGCGCCGATACCGCCGCCCGTGCGGCTGCCGCCGCGTCCTCGGTGTATACGTCCGCGCCGATCTCATCGCAGAAGCTCTGGCTGATAGGCGCGCCGCCCACAAATATCTTCACCTGGTCCCGGATACCTGCCTCCCGGGCCAGCGTCACCACCCGGCGCATCTCGCCCATGGTGGTGGTCAGCAGGGATGAGCAGGCGATCACGCCGCAGTGCTGCCGCTTCGCCGTCTCCACGAACTGCTCCGGCGTCACGTCCACGCCCAGGTCAATGACCTCTACGCCGCTGCCCTCCAGCATGATCTTCACCAGGTTCTTGCCGATGTCGTGCATATCGCCCCGGACGGTGCCGATGCAGGCGCGGCCCACCGTCTTGGCATTTCCGCCGGTCATCAGCGGCTTCAGCTCCCCCAGCGCCGCCGTCATGCACCGGGCGGCCATCAGCATCTCCGGCACGAAGGCCCGGTTGGCGGAGAATGCCTCACCCAGATCGTTCATGCCGCGGATCAGCCCGCCGGACAGGATCTCCTGCGGCGTCCGACCCTGCTCCAGCGCCTCCCGGGACAGCGCCAGCACCTTTTTCTGCTGTCCCTTTTCCAGCGCTGCGGCCAGGCGGGCCAGTACGTCGCCGTTCTCGACAGCGGCGCCCGCCGCCTGCCGCACGGCGACAGCCCGCACCCGGCGTGGCACCGACGGCAGATCGAACCGCGGCACGTGCAGCGCCCGGTTGTAGTCCGCTATGGCCCGGTCGATGTACTCGTCCACATGGGGATACACCGCCCCCGGCAGGCCATAGGTGATGGAGGGAATATAGTGCCCACCCGGGCAGCACCGCCGCAGGGTATCCATGGCATAGCCGTAGATCTCCTCCGGCGCGGCATCCGCCCGGTCGACGGCGGCGCCCATGCCGCCCATCAGCACCAGCCGCCCGTGCAGCTTCTGCTGGAGGGCCGGTATATCGTTCTCCGGCAGTACGCCCTGCCACACCTGAATGCCGATCTCCGCCATGTCCTCCACGATCGGGACCAAATAGGAGTCCGCGTGATGTATGGCGATCACGCCCCGGGACCGGATGTAGCCGTAAAACCGCCGGTACGGCTCCTTGAAGAATTCCCGCCACATTTCCGGCTTCATAAACAGCGCATCCTTGGTGCCCCAGTCGTCGTGAGAGAAGATCACGTCCGGCCGCAAATTGTCGATGAGCAGCTTCACGTATAGCAGCCGATACGTGGTGATGTAGTCAATGAGCGCGTGCATCTCCTGTGGGTGCTCATACAGGTTCGTCAGCGTGTCCTCAAAGCCCATCAGGAAGTGGCACTGCTCGAAGATACCGGTACCCATAAAGCCCGCCAGCAGCTTCTCCTCCCCGCAGGCCGCCCGTGCCGCGGCGCGGCACGCCTCCCAGCCCTCCGTGCAGGCGGCGATGTCCGGCGCGTGGACCGTCTCCCGCCAATGGGTGATGTCCGGGCACACCGCCAGGCCGTCCGTGGTGACGGGCATAGGCCCCGGCGCGTCGGCGGGAAAGCTGATGGTGGTGCCCCAGCGGTCTTTGCTGACGGTCCCCCGCTTCCGGTTGCCCCGCAGATAGGTGTTGATGGGATCGTTCAGGCACATGTGCAGCGCCTCGTACTGGCACAGCTGGCGATCCGGCTGACCATTGGGCTTCAACAGCTCCAGAAAGTTCTCCTTGGGCGTCATCATATCATTTCACCTCTTCGGTATAGAGTAGGCACGATGTATACGTCATGGTTCGCGGTCCGTAGTTATACGACAGCCCGGACCGCAGACACACGTCCCCCACCAGCAGGCCATAGGCCTCCATGGAGGACATCCGCTTGTCCGGGAACCGGCAGGGCCGGTCCGGGCAGGTACACCGGCGGCACACGGTGCACGCCCCTGCTGACAGAGGCAGGCAGTCCGGCAGCAGCAGCCGCGCCTGCCGCGCAAAGTCCGCAAAGGCCCGCTTGTGCCGCCGTTGGATCGCCTCCATCTCCTCGTAGTCGAAGTCGTCCGTCAGTGTACCGGTGGTCTGCACCAGCACCCCGGCGTCAAAGCATCCCATGGCCGCCGCGGCATCCTCCAGCGTCCCGCAGCCGGGCGGGCAGGCCCAGTTGGCGTTCCACTGTCCGCACCGGTCCGCCCGGCACATCTCCCGCACCTCCCGCCGGGGCGTCAGTGCGTTCATGTCCACCGGCGCGGCGTGGGAGAACCCGTTTTCCGCCGCCAGCGTCATCAGTTTTGTTCTCATGGCAAATCCTCTTGACAAAGCCGCCCCGGGCTGATAAAAGTAGTAGTGGAATTATTATAAAAAGGGGTGTTGCCCGTGTCAAGTATCCGCGTGACCCGCGGCGGAGATGTTTTTCGCCTCCCCTGCAATGATACCGATACCCTGCTGGCTCTGCTGCGCCGCGCCGGCTGTACCCTGCCCGCCGCCTGCGGCGGCCACGGCCGCTGCGGCAAATGCCGCGTCAGCGTCAACGGCGTGCCGCGTCTGGCCTGCCGTGTGGTGCCGGAGGACGGCGACGAGATCGTCCTCCCTCCCGCCGCCGGCGGACGCATCCTCACCGAGACGCTGGATCCCCCCGCCGTCCCCACCGGCGAGACAGGCTGCGCCGCCGCCATCGACCTGGGCACCACCACCACGGCGCTGCGGCTGTACGACCTGGCCACCGGCCACGCCCTGGCCACCTGCGCCGACTGGACGGCTCTGGCCCCCTACGGCGCGGATGTCATCACACGCATCCAGTATACCATCGACCACCAGGACGGGCTCACCCGCCTGTCCTCCCTACTCCGCCAGCAGCTGAAGGCCCTGCTCACCCGGGCACTCTCCCAGGCCGGGCGGCAGCCCGCCGAGCTGAAGCGCACCGTGACCGCCGGCAACACCGTCATGCAGAGCCTGCTCGCCGGTGTATCCGTCCGCCCGCTGGCCGCCGCCCCCTTCTGCCCGGAGACCTTCTTCCGTCAGAGCTCCGGCCTCACGCTGCTGGACGCGCCGCTGTACTGCGTCCCCTGCGCGGCGGGCTTCGTGGGCGGCGATATCACCGCCGGCCTGCTGGCCTCCGGCCTTGCCCGACGCGCGGGCCATTTCCTGTTTCTGGACATCGGCACCAACGGCGAGATGGCCCTGGGCGGCATGGATGGCCTCACCTGCTGCGCCGTGGCCGCCGGCCCCGCCTTCGAGGGCGCGGGCATCGCCTGCGGTATGCTGGGCGTGGACGGTGCGGTCAGCCGCGTCCGGTACAGCGACGCCTTCAAGATGAACGTCATCGGCGGCGGTGAGGCAGTCGGTCTCTGCGGCTCTGGTCTCATCGACCTGACGGCCCTCCTGCTGCGCCTGGGCGTCATTGACGAAGGCGGCCGTCTCCTACCGCCGGAAGACGCGCCCGAGGCGTTCCGCCGCTATTTGACCCGTGACGAAAACGGCTGCGGCGTCTTCCACTTGACCGACCGGGTGTATCTCACCGCCGCTGATGTCCGGGCGCTGCAGCTGGCCAAGGCAGCGGTGGCCGCCGGCGTGCAGATACTGCTGGCGCAGCAGGGGCTGACCCTTTCCGCGCTGGACGGTCTGTACCTATCCGGCGGCTTCGGGATGTACCTTGACCCCTCCAGCGCCGCGGCCATCGGTATGCTCCCCCGTCTCCCCGCCGCCAAGCTCCACAGCGTAGGCAACGCCGCCCTCTCCGGCGCGGCACAGCTGGCCCTGCGGGGTGATATGTCCGCCGCAGACGGCATCGTCAACCGTCTCACCTATCTCGAGCTCTCCGGGCGTCCCGACTTCGCCGACGCCTTTGCCAAAAACATTCCCCTAAGATCCATGCAATGGAGGTAACACCTATGGAGCTTCGTTTTCCTCTGATTCTGGACGGTGCCACCGGCACCGAGCTGCAAAAGCGCGGCTATACAGGCGACGTCTGCGCCGAGCAGTGGACACTGGACCATCCGGACGCCATCATCGACATCCAGCGCGGCTATGTGGCCGCCGGCAGCCAGGTGGTCTACACCCCCACCTTCGGTGCCAACCGCCGCAAGCTGGAGGAGTCCGGCCTGTTCAACTGCACCGCCGACTACAACCGCCGTCTGGCGGAGCTGTCCGCCCAGGCGGTGCAGGGCAAGGCCCTGCGGGCAGGCGATATGTCCCCCACCGGCGCGTTCCTCGCCCCGCTGGGCGACGTGTCCTTCGAGGAGCTGGTGGACATCTACACCGAGCAGGCCGCCGGTCTGGAACGCGCCGGCGTGGACCTGTTCGTCATCGAGTCCATGATGACCCTCTCCGACGCCCGCGCGGCGGTGCTGGCCGTCCGCAGCGTCAGCGACAAGCCTATCTTCGTCACCTTCACCTGCGACGAGAATGGCCGCAGCGTCTCCGGCACCGACATCACCGCGGCGCTGGTGGTCCTGCAGGGCATGGGCATCGACGCCTTCGGTCTGAACTGCTCGGCGGGGCCAGAGCAGATGCTGCCCCAGCTGCGCCGTCTGCGTGAGTACGCCCGCGTGCCGCTTATCGCCAAGCCCAACGCCGGAATGCCCATCATCGAGAATGGCGAGACGGTCTACCGCTGCACCGGCGAGGAATTCACCGCCCTGGTGCCGGAATTTCTGGCCGCCGGCGTGGCCGTGTTCGGCGGCTGCTGCGGCACCACCGCCGCGCATATCGCCGCCCTGGCCCGGGCACTGGACGGCGCGGTCATCACGCCGCCGGCCCCGCAGCACACGAACGAGCTGCCCGCCGCCACGGAGAAGCTGCCCTTCCCCCTGCCTGTCGATGTCTCCTGGCACACCGTCATCGACCTGACCGGCGACGCGGAGGAGACGCTCACCGCCGCGCTGGACAGCGGTGAGACGGTCCTGGCCCTGCGTATCGCCTCCTGGGACGATGTACAGGCCCTGGCGGACTACCAGTATATGCTCACCAAGCCGGTGTGCTTCGTCTGCGACGACACCCAGCTGCTGGAGGCCGCCCTCCGGGCCTATCAGGGCCGCGCCCTGTACGACGGCGACCTGCCGGAGGACACGCTCCTGCCCCTGTGCGCCAAATATGGTCTCCTGCTGTAAAAAAAACAAGGCCCCCACGGGCCTTGTTTTTTATTCCTTTTTCCCGGTACAGCCGCTGCAGCTCCCGCCGCAGCCAGAACAGCCGGCGCATCCGCCGTTTTTCCGCGCCCGCCGCGCACTACGCAGGGCCAGCACACCGCACAGCGCCACCAGTGCCAGCAGCACCCAGTCCATCCAGCTCATAGCAGCAGCCCTCCCACAGCGTAAGCGATGTACGCCGCCAGCCACGCCACTACGCATTGCAGCAGCACCACGCCCATCGTTTTGATGCGGGATCCCAGCTCACGCCGTATGGTGGCCACCGCCGCTATACAAGGGGTATACAGCAGCGTGAACACCAGAAAGCTAATGGCACTGCGCGTGGTGAACAGCGACGTGATGGCCGCGTTTCCCAGCAGCACCTGCAGCGTGCTGACCACCGACTCCTTGGCGATAAAGCCGGAGATCAGCGCCGTGGCGCAGCGCCAGTCGCCAAAGCCCAGCGGCCTGAACAGCACCGCCAGCCACTGGCCGATCAGCGCCAGCAGACTGTCCGCGCTGTCCGTGACCACATTGAGCCGCGTGTCAAAGCTCTGCAGGAACCAGATGACCACCGTGGCCAGGAAGATCACGGTGAAGGCCCGCTGCAAAAAGTCCTTGGCCTTCTCCCACAGCAGCAGCCCCACGCTTTTAGCGGAGGGCATACGGTAGTTGGGCAGCTCCATGACAAAGGGCACAGGCTTGCCCCTGAAGGCGGTCCCCTTCATCACCAGCGCTGCCAGAATACCCACCACGATACCAAGCACATACAGGGAGATCATCACCAGCGCCTTGTGGTCGGTGAAGAACGCGGCGGTAAAAAAGCCATAGATGGGGATCTTGGCCGAGCAGCTCATATAGGGCGTCAGCAGAATGGTCATCTTCCGATCCCGGTCCGAGGATACCGTGCGGGTAGCCATGATAGCCGGCACCGAGCAGCCGAAGCCGATCAGCAGCGGCACGATGCTCCGCCCGGACAGACCGATCTTCCGCAGCAGCTTGTCCATGACAAAGGCCACCCGGGCCATATAGCCGGTATCCTCCAGAATGGACAGGAAGAAAAACAGCGTCACGATAATGGGCAGGAATGACAGCACGCTGCCCACACCGGCGAAGATACCGTCAATAATAAGGCTGTGCACCACCGGGTTGATGCCGTAGGCGGTCAGCGCCCCGTCCACGCCGGCGGTCACGTAGTCGATACCCAGCGCCAGCAGATCGCTTAGCCCCTGGCCAATAACCTCGAACGTCAGCCAGAAGATCAGCAGCATCACGCCGAAGAATACCGGCAGCGCCGTGTATTTCCCCGTCAGTACCCTGTCCCAGGCCACGCTGCGCTTGTGCTCCTTGCTCTCATGGCACTTGACCACCGCGTCGGCGGTGACCTGCTCGATGAACGTATACCGCATATCCGCCAGCGAGGCGTTGCGGTCCAATCCGTTCTCCGTCTCCATCTGCACGATGCAGTGCTCCAGCAGCTCCCTCTCGTTCTGATCCAGCACCAGCCGGTCCGCCATATCCCTGTCGCCCTCAATGAGCTTCGTGGCGCAGAACCGGGGCGGCAGACCCAGCCGCTCAGCGTGGTCCTCGATCAGATGCACCACCGCATGGACGCACCGGTGCACCGGCGAATTCGCCGCGCAGAAGTCATAGACCTTGGGCAGCACCCGGTTTTTCGCCGTCTCCACCGCCCGGTCCATCAGCTCGGACACACCCTCGCCCTTGGCGGCGGTAATGGGCACCACGGGAATGCCCAGGTCGTCGGACAGCTTCTGCACGTCGATGGTGCCGCCGTTGGCGCGCACCTCGTCCATCATGTTCAATGCCAGCACCATAGGCACCCGCAGCTCCAGCAGCTGCAGTGTCAGGTACAGGTTGCGCTCGATGTTGGTGGCATCCACGATATTGATGATGCCGTCCGGCTTCTGGTTCAGTATGTAGTCCCGCGTGACGATCTCCTCCTGGGTATAGGTACGCAGGGAGTAGATACCCGGCAGATCCACCACGGTGCACTCCTTGTGCTCCCGTACCTCTCCGGATTTCTGGTCCACCGTCACGCCGGGGAAATTCCCCACGTGCTGGTTGGAGCCGGTCAGCGCGTTGAACAATGTAGTCTTGCCGCAGTTCTGGTTGCCCGCCAATGCAAAGATCATACGCGATCCCTCTTTTCCACGGTGATCTGTCGGGCGTCCTCCACCCGCAGCGTCAACTCATAGCCCCGCACGTGTATCTCGATGGGATCCCCCATAGGGGCCACCTTCCGCAGTGTCACCAGCGTCCGTGGCGTCAGTCCCATATCCAGCAGACGGCAGCGCAGTGCGCCCTCCCCGCCCACAGCGGTGATGACGCCGCTGTCGCCGATCTTCAGTTCATTCAGTGTCATAGTGCGTTACCTCAACAGCCTATCTGTATTGTGTGGTATGATGTTAGCACAGGCTAACCGCTCTGTCAAGAAACACCCGCCATTGTAACGACAGTTAAATATATTTAACTGTCACTTGCTTTTACGCCAGTCGTGTGTTATACTTCAGTTAGAGTACTCTAAGTGTCAAGGGAGGTGCCGCCGTGGTATTACAGGAATCCGGCGAGATGTATCTGGAGAGCATCCTGGTCCTGATTCGTCAGGGGAAGGCCGTCCGTTCCATCGACATCGTGGACTATATGGGCTACTCCAAGCCCAGCGTCAGCCGCGCCGTTGGCCTGCTGAAGGCCGGGCAGTATATCGACGTAGACAACGGCGGCTACATCACCCTCACCGCCGCCGGGCGCGAGGTAGCCGAAAAGATCTACGAGCGCCACACGGTCCTCACGGACTTTCTCCGCCGCCTGGGTGTGGACGAGGCCAGCGCTGCCGAGGACGCCTGCCGCATGGAGCACGTCATCAGTGACGCTACCTTCCAGGCCCTGAAGCGTCATCTTGCATCCCCCCAATAACCGCTGAACAAGCCGCCCTCCGGCGGTTCCTTTCACACAAAAGCCTCCCCCGGTTTCACCGGGGGAGGCTCATTCTCCGCCTCCGGCCAAGCCGAAGACCTTGCTTTTCAGTTGCTGTTGGCGCTGTACAGCCCCGCTGCGTCGTCCAGCGGCACGGAGAACGTCACCGTCTGCGCCTCAGTGTGGGCGCCGGCCTTCTCCATGATGGACTGCATGATGGCCGCCCGCTTATCGGCGGAGGTCACCAGGAAGATCATCTCCCGTTCCTCCGAGATGGCCATGCCGAAGAACTTGTTGGTGTTCCCCGCGTCGGTAGCCCGGGCGTGAATGACCGTACCGCCCCGCGCGCCGGCGGCGGAGGCCGCCTCCATCACCGCGTCGGTGTACCCGGTATTGGTGATCGCCACGATCAGCTGATACGCGTTCTCGTTCATCTGCTCTTCCTCCTTCACAGTCATATCCGGCTGCGCGTCGCTTTCGCCGGAGATCAGATAGTTCAGCGCCGTCCTTCCGCCCACGCTGCTCAGGTGCAGGCACACGGCGATACCGCTGCCGGGCCGGTCGATCCGCATGGTGTCCACCAGCTCCCGCATCAGCACCTCCTTGACAGCCGGCGTCACCACGGAGAACATCACGGACTTCTCCGTAGCCTCCAGACCCAGATAGCTCAGCACGTCGTTGCTGGCGGTGCCCCGTCCCAGGGCGGTGAACACCACCGGCGCGCCGAAAGCCCGGTAGAAATCCAGAAAATGCGTGGCGCCCATGACCCGGTTGGTGATGGTGATCATCAGATACAGACGGTTCTTGGTTGTTTCAGACATATCTCCACCTCCTCAGCACAGCTCGATAAGCTCCTCCACCGCCACAGGCGCGGCAGGAGCAGGTGCGCGGCGCAGCTTTCTCTGATAGCTCAGGCCCAGCAGCTGTATGGTCACCAGCGGCGTCATGGCCACCATCGCCACCACACCGAAAGCGTCCGTCACCAGATTGCCGCCCACAGCGTCGCAGGCGCCCAGGGCGAAGGGCAGCAGGAACGTAGCCGTCATGGGTCCGGAGGCCACGCCGCCGGAGTCGAAGGCCACGGACGTAAAGATCTGCGGCACCACGAAGCTCAGCGCCAGACTCAGCACATAGCCCGGCACCAGGAACCACATGATGGAGATACCCGTCAGCACCCGGATCATAGCCAGCCCCAGCGAGATGGCCACGCCCACAGACAGCGCCAGGTTCATGGCGTGAGCCGGGATGGAACCGGCGGTGATCTCCTCCACCTGCTTGTTCAGCACATGGACAGCCGGCTCCGCCTGTACGATGAAATAACCGATGACCATAGCAATGGGGATAAGTATCCAATTGTAGGTATGGCTGGCGATGCTGCCGCCCAAAAAGCTGCCCACGGGCATAAAGCCCACGTTCACGCCCATCAGGAAGATGGTCAATCCTATGTACACATACACCAGACCGATGACCATGTGCAGTATCTCCTTGCGCTTGAGTCTGCGGGTCACCAGCTGGAACAGGATCAGGAAAGCGCCGATAGGCAGCAGCGCCGATGCCGTCTCCTTCAGATAGTGAGGTATCTCGCTGAGATACAGATCGAACATCTCCACCGTGTCCTTGGCATCCGGCATGACCGCCGCGGTGTAGGCGCTTCCGTCCGGCTTATACAGCAATCCAAGGATCAGCACCGTGATGATCGGCCCGATAGAGCACAGCGCCACCAGGCCGAAGCTGTCGCCCCCTGCCTGCTTGTCGCTTCGCACGGCGCACACGCCCACGCCCAGCGCCATGATGAACGGCACCGTCATGGGTCCGGTGGTCACACCGCCGGAGTCAAAGGCCACCGCCCAGAAATCCGGCGACACGAACATCGCCAGCGTGAACACAATGGCGTAAAACCCGATCAGCAGCCACCGCAGCTGGATACCCAGCACGATACGCAGCAGGGCGATGACCAGGAACACACCCACGCCCACCGCCACGGACCAGATGATCACGTTGTTCTCGATGGCCGGTACCTGGTTGGCCAGCACCTGCAGATCCGGCTCCGCCACGGTAATGATCATGCCGATGAGGAAGCCCACCACCGTGATGATCCACACCTTCTTTCGCCGTGTGATCTCGGAGCCTACCGCCTGTCCCAGCGGGATCATGGACATCTCCGACCCCAGCGTGAACAGTCCCATGCCGGCGATCAGCATCACGCCGCCCAGCAAGAACGCCACCATGGCGTTGTTGGGCACCGGCGCGATGGTGAAGCACAGCACCAGTACGATCAGCATTACCGGCAATACCGATGTCAGCGACTCGTGCAGCGGTTTTTTGAATACAGCAAAGACGTTTTCCGCCTTCTGCCGTTTTTTACGCAGTCTCGCCTGCTCGTCCTGAATAGTCCTGTGGCTCAAGTCTACCTTCCTTTCCTCGTCCTCCATAGCCTATACCAAAAAGCGGCGCATCTGTCCGTATCGGGCAGACACGCCTCCGCATCTTAACAGGTATATTGTACCATATGTTCACTTTTGGCACAACCCCACCGCTGTTAATAATGTGTGAAGATTGCACCGGGTTTTTTACGCCGTTTTCTCCACCAGCGCCGCCGCGTGGGCCGCTATGCCCTCGCCGCTGCCGGTAAATCCCAGTCCCTCCTCCGTCGTCGCTTTCACAGAGACACATCCCGCGTCCAGTCCCATGGCCGCCGCCAGTCTCTCCCGCATCTCCGGGATATAGGGTGCCAGCTTCGGCGCCTGCGCCGCCACCGTAGCGTCCACATTCACAATGGTCCAGCCCGCCTCCGCCAGCACCGCCGTCACCTGCCGCAGCAGCGCCGTGCTGTCCGCCCCGGCGTAGCGCGCATCGCTGTCTGGAAACAGCTTGCCGATGTCCCCCAGCGCCGCCGCACCCAGCAGGGCATCCATCACCGCGTGGGTCAGCACGTCCGCGTCGGAGTGCCCCAGCAGCCCCTTCTCAAAGGGCACCGTCACCCCGCCCAGCACCAGGGCGCGGCCCGGTACCAGCCGGTGTACGTCATAGCCGTATCCAATGCGCAGATCCGTCATGCTCTGTTCTCCCTCTCCCGCAGGAATGCCTCTGCCATGGTCAGGTCCTCCCGCGTGGTGATCTTGATGTTCTCCCGCCAGCCGGGGGCCAGCCATACCTCCTTGCCCAGCCGTTCCACGGCGGAGCAGTCGTCCGTGATGTCCGCCCCGGCCTGAATAGCCGACTGCAGAGCAGCCTTCAGGATGTTCGCCTGAAACACCTGTGGTGTCTGTACGGCGTACAGCGTTTTCCGGTCCGGCGTGGACTGCACCAGCCCCGCCATATCCGCCACCTTCACCGTGTCCGTCACCGGCAGCGCCGGCGCGGCGGCATAGGTCCGCTGTCCCAGCCGCACCATGTCGTCCACCTGCTCCGGCAGGATCAGCGGCCGCGCGCCGTCATGCACCGCCAGCAGCTCGCAGCTGTCGCCGGCCGCCAGCGCCGCCAGCAGCACCGACTGAGTGCGGCTCCCGCCGCCCTCCACCACGCGCAGCGGCGTTTTGACATTCGCCCCGGCACACAGGGCCGCGATCTCCTCCAGGCGCTCCGGGCTTACCGCCACCACGATCTCGTCGATCAGCGCCGCCTCATCCAGCGCCCGCAGCGTCCGCAGCAGCACCGGCACGCCGCACAGCGGCGCCGTCAGCTTATCCGTGCCGCCCATGCGCTCAGAGCGCCCCGCGGCAGGCACCAGCGCCGCGCAGCGGGGGTGCCGTTCCTTTTTCCGGTTTAACAGCTTGTCAAAGAGCTTCCCCATCGTCATTCACACGCTCCCGTCATCACCGCGCCATCCAGCAGACGCTCCGCCTCTTGGTATCCGATCTCCCGCACCATCGCCAGCTCCGACAGCAGTATCTCCTTGGCACTGTGCAGCATTTTTCTCTCTCCGGTGGACAGTCCCCGCGCCGCCTCCCGCCGCATCAGGGACTTGACCACCCGTGCCACCTCCGTCAGGTCGCCGCTTTTCAGCCGCGCCATGTTCTCCCTGTAGCGGCGGTTCCAGTTGCGCTCCTCCTCCACCGTCAGCGATGGGATGGCCGAGAGCACCGCGTCCATTCTCTCCCGATCATACAGCAGCCGCACGCCGATGGCCTCGCAGTTATCAGTGGGCAGCTTCAGTACCAGTCCGCTGACGGCTTGACGGAACACATAGTACGTCCGCGCCGCGCCGTACAGCAGCTCCTCCGTCACGCTCTCAATAACGCCCGCCCCGTGCATGGGGTGCACCACCCGCTGACCGATGCCGTACATACCGCCGCCTCCCTTCCTGCTGTTCTTGTAGAAAATTATACCGTATTCCCCCACTTTTTACAAGGGATTTCCGTATCTTTCCCGTAAAAAGCACGGTCCCAGGCAGTGCCTGGGAACCGTGCTTTTCCGTTATCTCGCCTCGTACAGTGCCTTGCAGGCCCGGTACATCTCGTAGCAGTCCACCTTGGCCACCACCTCGAAGGGCGCGTGCATGCTCAGCACCGGCACGCCGGCGTCCAGCGTGGCGATGTTCCGGTTGGCCATATACTGTGCCACCGTCCCGCCGCCGCCGGCGTCGATCTTGCCCAGCTCGCAGATCTGCCACCGCACGCCCGCGCCGTCCAGCACCGCGCGCACATAGGCCACCGTCTCCGCGTTGGCGTCCGAGGAACCGGACTTTCCCCGCGCGCCGGTGTACTTGCAGATACCCACGCCGTAGTTGACGAAGGCCGCGTTCTTCTTCTCGTACACATCGGCAAAGTTGGGGTCATAGGCCGCCGTCACGTCGGCGGACAGGCAAAAGGCGTTCTCAAAGCACGCCTTCAGCGGCACGTTCTGGCCGTCGCACAGGTCAGACATAAAGGCGTCAAAGGCCGCGGACTGCATACCTGTCACGCCCATGGAGCCGATCTCCTCCTTGTCCGCCAGCACGCATACCGCCGTCTTGTCCGGCGTTTCGATATCCAGCAGCGCCCGCAGCGCCGCGTAGCCGCACACCCGGTCATCGTGACCGTAGGACCCGATCATGCTGCCGTCAATACCGATGTCCACCGCCTCCGCGGCGGGAACAGCCTCCAGCTCCGCGGAGGCGAAGTCGCTCTCCGTGATGCCGTACTTGTCGTGCAGCCGCTTCATCACGTGCAGCTTCACCCGGTCCTTGTCCTCGCTGTCCCCGATGGGCCGGCTGCCCACCAGCAGGTTCAGCGTCTCGCCGGGCACCGCCTCGTTCAGGGGCTTCCGGCCCTGTTCGCCGCCCAGATGGGGCAGCAGGTCCGTGATGACCAGCTGGGGCTCACCCGCCTCGCCGATGCACACGTCTACCACGCTGCCGTCCTTCTTGGCCACCACGCCCCGCAGCTGCAGGGGGATAGTCACCCACTGGTACTTGCGGATACCGCCGTAGTAGTGGGTCTTGAAATATGCCATCTCGCTGTCCTCATACAGCGGCGTGGGCTTCAGATCCAGCCGCGGCGAGTCGATATGCGCCGCCGCGATCTGCGCGCCCTCGGCCAGGCTCTCCTTACCGATGACCGCCAGCATCAGCCCCTTGCCCCGGTTGCAGGTGTACACCTTATCCCCGGCCTTCAGCGCCATGCCGCGTTTATACTGCACAAAGCCCTTCGCCTCTGCCGCGGCGATAGCCGCCCGGGCGCTGAGCCGTTCGGTCTTTCCCTCGTTCAGGAACACCTTGTAGTCCGCGCAGTAGGCCTCCATCTCCGCCAGCTGCGCCTCGTCCAGCGTATCATACCCGTTCTTGTCATTCCGCAGCAGCTGCTCCCGCAGCGCCTTCATTTCCTCGCTCATGCTCGTTCCTCCTTCAATATCGTCTCCAGCGCCTGCCGCGCCTTTTCCGTAAAGGCCGCCGCGCTGCCGCAGTCGTTCACCAGCACGTCCGTGCACCGGGCCCGGTAAAATGCCTCGTCCTTCTGTGCCCGCACCCGCAGCCGCGCGTATGCCTCCGGTATGCCGTCCCGCGCCATGATGCGCGCCACCCGCGTCTCCGCCGGCGCGATCACCGCCACCGTCCGGCGGCACAGCCCGTCCAGCCCGCTTTCGATCAGGTTGATGGCGTCAATGCCCACCACCGCCGCGTCGCTCGCGTCCATCCGCCGCCGCAGCTCCCGGGGCAGCCGCGCATAGATGATCCCGTTCAGCGTCTCCAGCGCCGCCGGATCGCCAAATACGAGTTTCCCCAGCTTCTGCCGGTCCAGACCGCCGTCCGCCGCAAACACCGGGCCGAACGCCCCGGCGATGGCCCCCCGCAGCGCTCCGTCCGTCCGCAGCAGCTCATGGTAGATGGCGTCGCAGTCCAGCACCAGCCCGCCCAGCTGCTCCAGCGCCCGCAGGGCGCTGGTCTTGCCCGCGCCGGTAGGCCCCGTGAAGCCGATGACCAGCGGCGACGCGTCCACCGTGTGGAACCCCGCCGCCTTTTTCAGCCGGTTGCTCACCGCCAGTCCCAGTCCCGCCTCGTCCGGGCACTGGGCATAGATGGCCGTCACCTCCGTCTCGTCGAAGGTCCGCAGCGCGTCGAACACGCGCTGTGCCTGGGCCAGCTTGTCTCCTGCCGGTCCCAGCCGATGTACGATGTGCCCCGCGAACAGCGGCGCGTACTCGTCAAAGCAGATGACCCCGGCCCCCGCCGGCAGGTGCGCCGCGATGTATGCCGCGCTTCGCCGCGGCGCGCCCGTCACCACCGTCACAGCGGCCCTGGGCGCGTAGTGCCGGTACTTCATTCCCGGTGCCTTGGCCTTCTCCCCGTCGGACAGCTTCTGCCGCACGGCCTTGTCCACGGCCACCTCCCCCAGCACCGCCTCCAGTGCCTCCAGCGGCAGTCCGCCGGGCCGCAGCAGCCGGGGTGGCTGCACCGTCAGATCGATAATAGTGCTCTCTACGCCTACGGCGCAGGGCCCACCATCCACGATGCCGTCGATCTTGCCCATCATGTCCTCCATCATGTGCCGCGCACAGGTGGGGCTGGGCCGTCCGGAGGTATTCCCGCTGGGCGCCGCCACCGGCGTATCCGCCGCCGCGATAATGGCCCGCGTCACCGGATGGTCCGGGCAGCGGACGCCCACGGTATCCAGCCCGCCGGTGGTTCGCAGGGGCACGCAGTCCCGCCGGGGCAGGATCATGGTCAGCGGCCCCGGCCAGAACCGTTCCGCCAGCGCATAGGCCGTGTCGGGGATATCCACACAGCAGCGCTCCAGCCAGCCCGCGTCCGGCACGTGCAGGATCAGCGGGTTGTCCTGTGGCCGTCCCTTAGCCTCGAAAATACGGCGCACCGCGTCCTCGTTGAGCCCGTCGGCCCCCAGCCCGTATACCGTCTCCGTAGGGATGCCCAGCAGGCCGCCCCGGCGAAGGATCGCCGCCGCCTCCGCGATGGCGTTTTTGTCCGTTTCCGGATGGAATATGATGGTCTCCATCACCCGAACCTCGTTTCTTCTGCTCTTTTATTCCGCCGCAGCGGCAAAACTCCTCTTTTTACAGCCCCAGGTCCTCCCCCACGAGAATGACCTTGATGCGCTCATGCACCATAGAGTTCCGCGTCACCACCACATAGGAACAGATGCAGTCCGGACTGGTGCAGTCACCGCACTGTCCGGTCAGGCCGCAGGGCGTCTTCAGGCCGAACCGCTGCGCGTTGGCCGGCGCGGCGATGTTCCGGGCGCGGGCAATGGCGTCGTCCAGCGTGCCCAGCACCTTGTTCATACCGGCGATGACCACCACCTGCCGGGGTCCATAGCACATGGCCGCCACCCGGTTGCCCATGCCGTCGAT
>ENA-UOJD01002385-UOJD01002385.1-human-gut-metagenome-genome-assembly--contig:-P48-NODE-2385-length-15682-cov-3.761822_pt1 | contig 15682 bp, 17 predicted proteins | sample MGYA00242342_ERZ723889 | MGnify/ENA metagenome assembly ERZ723889
AAAATTATTCAAACAATAACATCATAAACCAGTTTATATGAAAATAATCATTGGAATACTTTTAATAAGCTGCTTCCTAGGAAGAACAACCGCTCAAAATGCAAATTATAAGCGTGCTGAAGAAACGAAAGCATTTTCACTACCTTGGAAATATGACCGTTTAACGCCATTCTTCACAGAAGGCAGTGATGATTTCTGGTACAGTCTGCAAACCAATGATGGTGAAAAATATTTCTATGTCGACTTAAAAAACAAAAAAGTTGAAGAATTCATTGATCCGGTCTACTTAGCCACTGAAATGGAAAAAGCGACAGGCAGAAAATATAACCCTAAAAAATTAGGTTTATGGAAAATCCATTTCAAAAAAGGAGGGAGAATATTATCATGGCGAGACGGCAAAGTCATCTTCAACTACAACCGCATCACTAAAAAATTAGGTTATACAAACCTGCCTTCGGAATCTGATATGCCACCTATACACGGTTTCTTTGATTCGGGAATGTCCCCCAATGGGAAATATCAGGTATTCGGGAAAAACCACAATGCCTACATCCGCAATCTAGAGGATTCCACAGTTGTACAACTAACTTTTGACGGAACTCTTGAATTCAGCTATATGACAGGCTGGGGAGACGTCAAAGAAGAAGTGCCATTAGCTCCGGTCTGGTTTGAAGATTCAAAAAACTTCTATCTTTTCCGTCAGAATTCTCATAAAGTTGCTGAAATATCAAACATGAACTACCTGAAAGGACGTCCCCTGGCCTACAACACACAAGCAGTATTGGCCGGCGACTCCATTGTCTTATATGATGAGATTTCATTATTTGATGTGGAAACCAAAACCCAGAAAAAAATCAAGATTGACAAATGGCAAGACCAATTAACCAGAGTTCTCCATTCAGATACTAAAAACAACAAACTCTTTTTGGAGCGTAGAACCAGAAGAAACAATATACTAGAAGTATGTGATGTTAATTTGAAGACAGGAGATGTAAAAGTCATCATACATGAAGAAGGCGACCCGTATATTGGAATTGAATTAGCGTCAATACATTTTATAAACGATTACAATGATATTATTTGGTGGTCAGAACGTTCTGGATATGGACATTTTTACCATTATGACCGTGACGGCAATGACAAGAATGCATCTACTTCCGGCGAATCGACAGCCGGAAAAATTGTGGAACTATCTGAAAAAAATCGTACCATTTTCTTTCAGGCTTATGGTATTGCACCTGATGAAAATCCCAGCTATGCGAAAATTTGCAAAGCAAACATTGATGAGAAAAGCAAGGTAACAATATTAACACCTGAAGAAGCTACGCATGAAGTCATTTTTTCTCCGAATAAACGTTACATCATCGACGCTTATTCACGCCCGGATCTGCCATGTCGGTTTTCAGTTAGAGATATTCGAGGAAAACTAATCGCTTCGCTAGGTGAAGTCAACTTAGATGATTTATATAAAAAAGGTTGGAAAATGCCTGAAACATTCTCTGTCAAATCAGCAGATGGAGAGACAGATTTATATGGCGTAATGTGGAAACCTTTTGATTTTGATTCTACTAAAAAATATCCCATTATTTCATGTGTATATCCTGGCCCACAAACCGACAAAGTTCCACTAATATTTGGAGTAGGCTCAACTAATGAAGCATTAGCTCAAATTGGTTGTATCGTTGTTGCCTTCAATCACCGAGGAGGTATTCCATTCCGAGGAAGAGCTTATCATTCATTTGGATACAACAATATTAGAGATCATGCGCTGGCTGACGATAAATGTGGATTAGAGCAACTAATAAAACGTCACCCATACATCGATGGAAACAAAGTTGGCATATACGGGCACTCTGGAGGAGGAATGATGTCAACGGCTGCAATTTGTACTTACCCTGATTTTTATAAAGCATGTGTTTCATCGGCAGGCAATCATGATAATAATATTTATAGCCAATTCTTTGTAGAAAGCCATTACGCTATTGATGAACAAATCGTTAAGACACAAGATTCGATAAAAACAGCCAATGGCAAAGATTCTATAGTAGCAAAAACAAAAACTATTTACACAACAAATTTGCCAACAAATATGGAATTAGCAAAGAATCTCAAAGGCCATCTGATGCTGATTGTTGGAAATATGGACGGGAATGTACATCCAGCACAAACAATCCGTATGGCAGATGCACTGATAAACCATGGTAAAGATTTTGAACTTGTATTTTTACCTCGCGGACGGCATACATATGATGGTGTTTCAGAATGGTATTTTGAACATAAGTTACGTTCTCATTTTGCCAAATACTTACTTGGAGACTTTACAAACACAGGTTTCTATGACATCAAAACCAATGAATATGATCAAGTAATAAAATAAATAATAAAAGAATATGAAATTAAAGTATGTTTTTAGCAGTTTATGCATATTGATTTGTCTAAACGTATTTGCAGATGGGGTAAAACCGGCAAAAGTCGGCGAACAATCACCGGATTTCCAATTTGCCGACAAAAATGGAAAAATGTATTCTTTAAAAGATTTTAAAGGACAATACGTATTCATTGATATTTGGGCTACACACTGTTCTCCATGTAAAGAAGAGATTCCTTACTTAGAAGAAATTCAAGAAAAACTTAAAAAGAAAAACATTGCATTTATTGGCATCGCAACAGACTGGGACAAAAACGAATGGATTAAATTTATTGAAGAGAAAGCTTTAAAAGGCACTCAACTGATAATGGACCGGAAATGGATTTCTTTCATGCACAGTTATGACGTTGCAACTATCCCTAGATATATTTTACTAGATAAAGAGGGAAAAATCATCAATTTAAATATGCCTCGTCCATCAAATCCCCAATGTATGAAAATACTCAAATCATTAAAGAGATAAGGTCTATAACAAATAGATGAAATCACTAGAGATCTGTAAATCTAATCTTTATAAGATCAAGGGACTGAATAACATTTTATTGTTAGATAGTCCCTTGTGATTAGATATCATAACAGATTCCGGTCTGATGAATAAAAGTAATGTGGCTCTGTTGCGGCAAGCTGGCTATAAGTATATCCTTGGCGCACGCATCAGGAGCGAAAGAGTTCCCATTAAACAAGGGATTTTTTCATTAGAGAGAAAGGATAAGTTCTGTTGCGAATACAAGCGTAATGGAGAATGACTAATAGTCAATTATTCGGAGAACCGGGCAAAGGAAGATGTGTACAATCGTAGCCGTGGTATTGTACGCCTTAAAAAGGTCAATGAAAGTGGACATATTACGAAACAACAGGTCAACAAACGGGGATACAACAAGTTTCTTGAGATCAGTAAAGATATAGAGGTTACTATTAGTGAGCAGAAGATTGCAGAAGACTGTAAATGGGGTGGTCTGAAAGGATACATTACCAATACAGATATTGACGCTGAACGTGTTATCGCTGAATATCACGGATTATGGGTGTGGAACGTGTTTTCAGAATTTCAAAAGGGACATTGGAAATGTACCCCATGTTTCACTTTACAGAAAGAAGGATTGAGGCACATGTATGCACCTGCTTCATCGTCTGCAAAATATACAAGGAATTGGAGAGACTTGTTGGCTTTAACAAGATTGCGATGAGTGTTGATCATGTGCTTGATGCGGCAAAAACCATTACAACAATTAGAATAAAGATGCCAGAGAATGGCAGCTGCTTTACGAAGACTCTCTTCTTGACTGAGAAACATCTTGCAATCAAGACACTTTGTAACCAGCCCGAGAGTGTCTCCTGATTTTGGGGACGCATTGACGAAGTCAGGACGATAAAGGGTTGTAGATGACTGAAACGTTGTTTAGTTCTGTCCATTTGATTTTATCTTTTTCGCTCAGTACGATAAACCATTTCAATTTTTTCTGCATTGGGTTTTCTAGGAGAGATGACGGACGGAATTCCGGATTTCCGAAGGAGAGATATTCAGATTTTGACAAAAATTGGTAATGTGCTGAATATTGACCGGTGGTTCGTCAGTGGGGGCTTTTAGAATATAGGGCATCTGTTCGAAGTCTTCATCTGTTTCAGAGAAAATAAATGGGATATAAAATAAATCCTAAAAATTTTGTGTCCAACTTTTAGGGTGCACTTCACTTGTGAAGCCCTATCTTCACTGATACAAAGATAGGGTGCAGGATTGACAATTCTCTTTTTTTCAGTTATAAATTTTGATAAGATTGTTGTATATTCGGGTTGAATAGAAAAACAATTTCCTGAATGGAGAGAAAAATCGGGAATATTTGTAATTTTGTACAAAATTTAAAAGTTGTATAAACAAAATAAATTATGCAGATAAATCCGGCAGAATTTAAGTTACTTGTAGTTGATGATGTTCAAACCAATGTACTTTTGTTAAAAGCTTTGCTTGGTAAGGAAGGGTACGGCATTCTGGTGGCGAATAACGGGCAGGAGGCTTAGGAAGTGATTCGGAATGAAAATCCCGACTTGATATTGCTGGATGTTATGATGCCCGGAATGGATGGATTCGAGGTGGCTGAACGCCTGAAATCGGAAGAGTTCCGCTGTGAGATTCCTATTATTTTCCTGACAGCTTTAGATGACACCCAAAGCATTGTCAATGGCTTCAAACTGGGAGTGGGCGATTTTATATCCAAACCTTTCCGGAAAGAAGAATTGATGGTCAGAATAAAACACCAATTGTCGTTGGTGGCTGCCCGGCGGATTATAGAGGAAAAAAATGAAGAGCTGAGGAAAACCATTGCCGGGAGAGATAAAATGTATTCGGTGATTGCTCATGATTTGCGCTCTCCGATGGCTTCTATGAAGATGTTATTGAATACCATTATGATGAGCGTGGAGAAAGATAAGATCGATCCGGATATTTTCGATATGCTTGAAATGAGTAACAAGACTTCGGAAGAAGTATTCAGCTTACTGGATAATCTGTTGAAATGGACGAAAAGTCAATTGGGTAAATTGACGGTTATTCCGCAGAAATTGGATATCAGTGGACTGGCGGATGGGGTGGTGGAAGTGATGAACTCTGTCGCCGAAGTGAAACATATCAAATTGATCCGCACGGATCATGAGTCTTTTTTTGTCTATGTGGATATCGAAATGATCAAATCCATTTTGAGAAATTTAATATCTAATGCAGTGAAATTCAGTAATCCTGATTCGGAGATCAAGGTCGGGATTAAGGCAGAGGATGGGAAAGTGATCGTATCGGTGACCGATTCAGGTAAAGGGATAAAAAAAGAAGATCAGCATAAATTGTTGAAAGATAGTACTCATTTTACCACTTACGGTACCAATAGTGAGGAGGGATCGGGATTAGGATTGTTGCTTTGCCGGGATTTCGCCCGTAAAAACGGAGGAGAACTTTGGTTTGAATCCGAAGAAAATCTAGGTTCTGTTTTCAGTTTTTCTTTACCGCAATTAATAGCTTAAAATAGAGAATCCGATGAATCATATTATTATTATGGCCGGTGGAGTAGGAAGTCGGTTTTGGCCGATGAGTACTCCTGAGAGACCGAAGCAATTTATCGATGTTTTAGGGACTGGACATACTTTATTGCAGCTTACGGCAGATCGTTTTGAAGGGATTTGTCCGGTGGAAAATATATGGGTCGTTACTTCTGTTCGGTATCGGGAGCTGGTGAAAGCTCAATTACCCGGAATCCCGGATTCCAATATATTGCTCGAGCCCTGTATGCGTAATACGGCTCCTTGTATTGCCTATGCAGCCTGGAAGATTAAAAAGAAAGATCCGCAAGCGAATTTGATTGTCACGGCGGCCGATCATATCGTGATGGATGTGCCTGAATTTAAACGGGTGATCCGTGAAGGGATAGATTTTGTGAAAAGCGAGGATCGGATTCTGACTATAGGGATGTGGCCGACCCGTCCGGAAACCGGGTATGGTTATATAAAAGTAAAACAGGAAGAAGACGGTGCGAAATCCGGAGCAAAAGTAATCAGGGAGGTGGAAGGATTTAAAGAAAAACCGGATTTGAAAACGGCAGAAGCTTATCTGGCGGCAGGGGGATATTATTGGAATGCCGGAATTTTTCTGTGGAATGTGAGGACGGTTGAAAATGCTTTCCGCCGGAATGAACCCGAAATAGCGGCTATATTCGATTCTTTGAACGATATTTATTATTCTTCGGACGAACAGCAGGCAATCGATGCAAAATTCCCCGAATGTAAGCATATTTCTGTCGATTACGCCATTATGGAGCATGCTTCCAATATTTATGTTTTTCCCGCAGCTTTCGGATGGTCTGATCTGGGAACCTGGGGGTCTTTGTACGAACAATTACCGAAAGGAGATGGAAGAAATGCGGTTGTCGGCGGCAAGGTATGTATGGTGGAGAGTGAAGGGTGTGTCGTGCATGTTTCGGCTGATAAGAAAATATTGATTCAGGGATTGAAAGATTATATTGTTGCCGAACAGGACAATGTGATTCTGATATGCCGGAAAGCCGACGAACAACGGATCAAAGAATTTTCAACCCAACTTCGATAAACATTTTTCGTGATTTTTCGTTTAGAAAATAAAAATGAAGAGTCATGAAAATAGAAACTTTTACTTTACGTAGCAGTGATACGGGGGGTGTGGCTGCGTTACGGCAGGTACATCCGGATTGTGGCGGACAGAATATCTCTCCCGAGCTTTCCTGGGTGAATGCCCCCGAAGGTACACGTAGTTTTGCCATTACCATGTACGATAAAGATGCTCCTACCGGAGGTGGGTTCTGGCATTGGCTGATGTTCGATATTCCGGCTAGTGTCGGTGAACTGCGTCCGGATGCCGGGAATACATTCGGCCATTTAGCACCGGTTTCGGCAATACAGAGTTTGAATGATTACGGTACTTATGGTTATGGAGGGCCTAATCCTCCTCATGGGCATGGGTGGCATAATTATATGATTACCTTGTATGCTTTGGATATCGAATCACTGGAAATGTCCAAAGATACTCCTCCCGCACAGGTCGGATTTAAGCTTTGGAAACATACTTTAGAAAAGGCTTCTATTGTTTTCTATTACCGTACTTGAAAAAGAACGGACATTTTTTGTTCCTTGGGGTAAGTTTTGTTTTCTTTGTGTGCTAAATACAAGGAAAAGATTATGGTAAATGTAATTGATACCCGGAATTCTGTTTTAAATACTTTTTTGTCTGAGATCAGAGCGGTCGATATTCAGCAAGACCGCATGCGATTCCGGCGTAATCTGGAACGGGTGGGGGAAGTGATGGCTTATGAAATCAGTAAAACGTTCGATTATAGTGCCCGGACGATCCAGACTCCGATCAATCCGATTACGGTGATGTTGCCCCGGCAAGAAGTGGTTATCGCTACAGTGTTGAGGGCCGGCTTGCCTTTTCATCAGGGATTTCTGAATTATTTCGATCATGCAGGAAGTGCCTTTGTTTCTGCCCGCCGGGCTTATAGCCGGGTAGAGGGACAAATCGAAATCCGGTTCGATTCGGTTTATACCCCCGATTTGACTGGAAAACAACTTTTACTGGTCGATCCGATGCTGGCAACCGGTAAATCCCTGGTGATCACTTACCGGGAATTGTTGAAACAGGGGAGTTTGCCTGCCCATACGCATATCGCTTCAGTCATTGCCAGCCGGCAAGGTGTGGAATATGTGGAAAAAGAATTGGCAGGAGAGCCGTTGACTTTATGGACAGCTGCTCTGGATGAGGCTTTGACCGATAAATTCTATATTGATCCGGGGTTGGGAGATGCCGGTGATCTGGCATTCGGAGATAAGAAATAAGGTCGTTTTTTACGAAGTAAAATCAGTACAGAGGTGAAAAAAAATAGCATACTGTTTTTTTTATTTGTATGGATCGGTCTTCCCGTGTGGGCGCAGTATAAAACATTGAAGGATATTTCTTATGTACCTGTTTCCGATACGGATGCTTACCGGAAAGAACGTTGTAAACTGGATTTGTATTATCCGGAGCAGCAAAAAGGTTTTGCCACGATCGTCTGGTTTCACGGGGGAGGATTGGAAGGTGGGGGAAAGGAAATTCCGCCTGTTTTTTAGGGACGGAAAATAGCTGTGGCGGGCGTGAATTACCGGTTAAGTCCCCGGGCTACCCATCCGGCTTATATCGACGATGCGGCAGCTGCTGTGGCTTGGGTGATGAAACATATCGGGGAATATGGGGGAGATCCCACCCGGGGATACGTGGCCGGGCATTCTGCCGGAGGATACCTCACCCTGATGGTGGGGTTGGATAAAGCCTATCTGGCACGGTACGGGGAAGATGCCGATCGTTTGGCCGGACTTTTCCCGGTAAGTGGTCAGACGAATACTCATTTTACGATTCGGAAGGAACGGAATATCCCGTTCGATATTCCTGTTGTCGATTGCTATGCACCGCTTAATCGGGCACGTAAGGGGATACCTCCTTTGGTGATGATAACCGGAGACCGGCAGTTGGAAATGACAGCCCGTTATGAAGAAAATTTGCACCTTGAAGTTATACTGAAAGCTTTGGGGAACGACAAAGTCACCCTTTATGAATTGCAGGGATTCGATCATGGATCGGTATATACTCCTGCCTGTCATTTGATTTTGAATCAGATCAAACCCTGAAAGCTTGTAATAGCTTGCAAATCTGAGTGATCAGCCGTTGCAGGTGGGTAGCGGCAAATTCGGGATGCATGGATTTTTCCAGAGTCACCGGACCCGGGGCGATGGAAAATATGCCACTGAATCCTGCGGTATACAAGGAAGGGGTATCTGCGATATGGCCGGCTACCAGAAGGACCGGAATGTTTTGTTTGCGGGCTTCCCGAAGTATGCCGTAAGCCACTTTTCCCATAGTCGTTTGTGCATCGGCACTTCCTTCTCCGGTGATGATGAGATCGGCATTTTGGATTCGCTTACCGAACTGAAGATGGGTTAGGATCAAGTCAATCCCGGACATTAACCGGGCATTCGTAAAAGCCAGAAAAGCTCCGCCGACTCCTCCGGCTGCTCCGGAGCCGGGAATCCGGCCGATGTCTTTTCCGGTAGTTTGGGCGATAACGGCAGCTATAGCTTGCATGCCTGCTTCCAGATGCTCTGTCATTTCGGGGGTTGCTCCTTTCTGTCCGGCAAATATCCGGGTAGCCCCACGGGGACCGTAAAAAGGATTATCGACATCGCAGGCGATGGTGAAACTGGCTTCGGACAGAGCCGGATGAACCGCTGTGGTGTCAATAGCAGCGACTCGCGACAATATTTGTCCTCCGGTTCCTAAAAGCTTATTGTCGTGATCGAAAAAGCGGAATCCTAAAGCTTGTAACATGCCTAAGCCGGCATCGTTCGTGGCACTTCCGCCTATTCCGATAATAAAGTGCCGGCATCCTTTGTTCAGGGCTTCTGCAATGATTTCTCCCAGACCATAGGAGGTCGTGAGCATGGGATTCCGCCGGGAGGGAGGTAACAGTGGCAGGCCGCTGATCCTTGCCATTTCCACCAATGCCGTGCGGCCGTCTTCCGAGATACCGAATTGCGTAGTTATTTTTTGCATAAGTGGGTTATGGGCGACAAGCGGAACGGTATGGCCGTGGAAAGCATCCGTCAGGATTTCCAGTATGCCTTCACCCCCGTCGGCTACCGGAAAATGCAGTACTTCACACTGCGGAAAGATTGTTTTGATACCTTGTTCTGCTGCCTCGGCGGCTTTACGGGAACTTAAACTTCCCTTGAAAGAATCTATTGCTACAACGATTTTATTCATGTTTGTGACGGATTAAATTCCCATATGTCCGGCAAATATAAGAAAAGTATTATTTGGGCCGTTATATACATATTTGGACTTATAAAAGTAGGTTTTATTTTTTCTTTCTATTCCGATTCCGGATTTTGTGGCAGAAGACCCGGTCGCCTGGACCGGTCCGTTAAGGCTTTCGTTGATTTCATCGGTTCTTCTCCTGCTCGGAAAAACAAAAGATTTTGTTTTTCTCTCGCTTATTCGAAGAACTCACTGACCGTTGGAACTCCTCGCAAGCTCGTCAGACACTACCGGTCGGGCGTTCAGAAAAAGCAAGACGACACTTGCCAGAGCTCCAATGGTTCCCCAACACGAACACCGGAGACGAACAAGTACCAGAATAATTCTACATTTTAGGATAAACATGTATATAAACACTTTATTTTTTAGGATACACAGGAAGCTACCGATCATTTATCTGTTGATTTTCTTTCGGAAACATTTTTAACTTCTTGTATTTTCCCTTATATTTGTCACTTGTGGAAATGAACAGATATTTGATCGCTGCATTGTATGTTATGGCCGGTTGTGCCGTAACGATTCCTTTAAAGGCTCAGGGTTGTGGAGAGTCTTTGAGAGGGGAAAGGTGTAGATTGATCATAACCAATACGGTAAAGGTCGTATCTGTTTATTTGGAAGAAGAAGAAGAGGAACAGGTTTTTTGTTCCGGTTTGCCTCCGGATTATTTTCAAATCCCCGTCGTCGAGGCGCTTGCCGATGATTTTACTTTCGATAAAACGGTCCGTGTCAATATCGGATCCTTATGTCGTATTGCCCATAAGATCAGGGCTCCTGAGGTTTAATCTGCAAATTATAATTAAGATTTACGAGGGTAGTCTATCTCGGATAGACGGTAGGAAATTTAATTTTCTGAAAGATTGACGAAGTGTCGTCGATTAAAATTTTACTGTTAATAATTTACAATTTATAATTAAATGGGTTTTAATGATATTTTAAAAAGCCTGTTCGGAAATAAATCCGACCGGGATATGAAAGAACTGATGCCGATTGTGGCCAAAGTGAATGCAGAGTGGGAGAAGCTGAAAAGTATCAGTGCCGATGAATTACGTGCAGTTGCTGAAGATATGAAAAAGGAAGTACGTGAATATATCGGAGAAGAAGAGAATGAGATTGCAGCACTCAAACGGAAAGTGGAAGAGGAAAGGCCTGCGATCGAAGAACGGGAGGAAATTTACGATCGTATAGATAAGCTGGAAGAACAGATCGACAAAAAGGTGGAAGAAGTTTTGACCGGATTGATGCCTAAAGCCTTTGCTGTGATGAAGGAAACCGCCCGTCGTTTTAAAGAGAATACTGAAATTGAAGTGACGGCGACCCAGTTCGACCGGGATTTGGCGGTTACTCACGATTTTGTCGAGATAGAAGGTGACAAAGCCATTTATTTCAATTCCTGGCTTGCCGGAGGAAATGAGGTGACCTGGGATATGGTGCATTATGACGTGCAGCTGATCGGTGGTGCTGTTTTGCATCAGGGAAAAATTGCAGAGATGGCTACCGGTGAAGGGAAAACCTTGGTGGCTACTCTTCCGGTGTTCCTGAATGCTTTGAGCGGACGTGGTGTGCATATGGTGACGGTAAACGATTACCTGGCCAAACGTGACTCGGAGTGGATGGGACCGCTTTATATGTTCCATGGGCTTTCTGTCGATTGTATCGATAAGCATCAACCCAATTCTCCCCAGCGTCGGCAGGCTTATATGGCCGATATTACTTTCGGTACGAACAACGAATTCGGTTTCGATTATCTGCGTGATAATATGGCTATCAATCCGGAGGATTTGGTACAGCGTAAGCACAATTTTGCGATTGTCGACGAGGTCGATTCCGTATTGATCGACGATGCCCGTACGCCGTTGATTATTTCCGGCCCCGTACCCAAAGGAGACGATCAGATGTTCGATGAATACAAGCCCCGGGTGGAGCGCCTCGTGAAAATGCAACAGGAATTTGTGATGCAGACTTTTAAGGAAGCGAAAGAGCTGTTGGCCAGCGATGATTCTAAAAAGAGAAAAGAAGGGGGGATATTGTTACTGAGGGCACATAAAGGATTGCCCAAATACAAACCTTTGATCAAGTTTTTGAGTGAAGAAGGCAATAAAGCGATCCTGATCAAGACGGAAAACGAATACATGCAGGAAAATAACCGGAGAATGCCGGAGATTACCGATCCTTTATATTTTGTGATCGATGAAAAACTGAATTCGATCGACCTGACCGATAAGGGACATGATACCATCACAGCCGCAGGGGAAGATCCGAAATTCTTTATCCTCCCGGATATCGGCTCGGAGATTGCAGAGATCGAACGGGACACGAAGGATGATAAAGAAAAATTGGCGAAGAAGGATGAACTGATCCAGAATTATGCGATGAAATCCGAACGGGTACATACTGTCAATCAGTTGTTGAAAGCCTATACCTTGTTCGAGAAGGATGTAGAATATGTAGTACTCGATAATAAAGTGAAGATCGTGGATGAGCAGACCGGGCGTATCATGGAAGGACGCCGCTATTCGGACGGTTTGCATCAGGCTATCGAAGCGAAAGAAAATGTAAAAGTCGAAGCTGCCACTCAGACTTTTGCAACGATTACTTTACAGAACTACTTCCGTATGTATCACAAGTTAGCCGGTATGACAGGTACGGCAGAGACGGAAGCCGGTGAGTTCTGGGATATTTATAAACTGGATGTGGTGGTCATTCCGACTAACCGTCCGGTGATCCGTATCGATGCCAATGATTTTGTGTTTAAAACGAAACGCGAGAAATACAATGCGGTTATCGATGAAATTGTCCGTTTGGTAGATTTAGGCCGGCCGGTTTTGGTGGGAACGACTTCTGTCGAGGTGTCCGAATTGCTGAGCCGTATGTTGAAACTGCGTGGTATCAAACACAATGTATTGAATGCGAAATTACATCAGCGGGAAGCCGAGATCGTTGCCGAAGCCGGTAAATCGAAGACGGTGACTATCGCTACCAATATGGCAGGACGTGGTACGGACATCAAATTGAGCCCTGAGGTACGTGAGGCCGGAGGTTTGGCTATTATCGGTACCGAACGGCATGATTCCCGTCGTGTCGACCGTCAGTTACGTGGACGTGCCGGACGTCAGGGAGACCCGGGGTCTTCCCAGTTCTTCGTATCGCTCGAGGACGACCTGATGCGTTTGTTCAGCTCGGAACGTATAATCCGGGTGATGGACCGTTTGGGACATCAGGAAGGGGATGTGATTCAGCATTCTATGATTACCAAGTCTATTGAACGTGCACAGAAGAAGGTGGAAGAAAATAACTTCGGTATTCGTAAGCGTTTGCTGGAATATGACGATGTGATGAATTCCCAGCGTACAGTGATTTACAAACAACGTCGTCAGGCTTTGTTAGGAGAACGTATCGGTGTGGCTGTAGCAAATAATACTTACGATGTTTGTGAGGCAATCGTTATGGAATACCAGCCGGTGAACGATCCGGAAGGTTTCCGGATGGAAGTATTGAGGGTATTGTCCGTCGATTATGAAGTGGATCCGGAGGAATTCCAGAAAGCCCGTCCCAATGAATTGGCCGAATCGTTGTATCAATACGTACGGGAGGCTTATCAGCGTAAAGTCGAACATATCGCTCAGCAAGCTTATCCGGTGATCAAGAATGTATTCGAAACACGGGGAGATGTCTTTAAGAATATTGTCGTTCCTTTTACCGACGGTCAACGGATGTACAGCGTGGTGACCAACCTGGAGAAGGCCTATCGTACGAATGGTGAAGATTTGATGCGTTCTTTCGAGAAATCGGTCATTCTGGCTCATATCGATGATGCCTGGAAAGAACATCTCCGCGAAATGGACGATCTGAAACAATCGGTTCAGAATGCTGCTTATGAACAGAAAGATCCTTTGTTGATTTATAAATTCGAGTCTTATAATTTGTTTAAGACTATGGTGGAAAAGATCAATAAAGGGATGGTGTCTACACTGATGAAAGGGCAGATTCCGATGCAAGAACCCGAGCATGTACGCGAAGCTGAAGAAAAACGGACCGATTTGAGTAAACTGCGGGAAAGTCGTTCGGAGGCTCAGGCTGCTGCCGCCAACCGTGAACAGGTGCGGCACGAACCGGTGAAAGTAGGACCGAAAGTGGGGAGGAATGATCCTTGTCCATGTGGTAGCGGACTGAAGTATAAGAACTGCCACGGGAAAAATGAATAAACTGATTTTTGAAAATCATAACGTATGTTGTCTTTATTTATTAATTGGGATATTAGTCCCGAGATCTTCAATTTGGGGGGTATTTCCATTCGTTATTACGGGTTGCTGTTCGCTGTGGCCTTTATTTTAGGTTATAAGGTTGAAGAGAAAATGTTCAAGTCCGAAGGATTGCCTATGGCCTGGTTGGATAAATTGTGGTTGTATGTAGCGATCGCGACGATAGTCGGTGCCCGTTTGGGACATTGTATCTTTTACGACTGGGCTTATTATAGCCAGCATCCGCTGGAGATGATCTTGCCTGTACGGTTTTCGCCCGAATTTAAGTTTACCGGTTATCAGGGATTGGCCAGTCATGGCGCTGCAATAGGTATTATTGCCGGATTGTGGTATTATTCACGGAAAGTCAGCAAAAAATCTATATTCTGGATTTTAGACCGGGCTGTGATTCCGATTGCTTTAGCCGGCTTTTTTATCCGGACAGGAAATTTGATGAACTCTGAAATTGTGGGATTACCGACCAATATGCCTTGGGGATTCCGCTTTATGAATAGTGATTTACCGAATCCGGAATTGCCACGCCATCCGGCTCAATTGTATGAAGCGATTTGTTACCTGTTTAGTTTTTTTGTTTTGATGTATCTTTATTGGCGAACGAACGTTAAGAAGAAAATGGGATTTATCTTCGGCGCTTTTTTGATCCTGATCTTCTCTGCCCGCTTTATTATCGAGTTCGTCAAGGAAGTACAGGAACCCTGGGAAGCTGGAATGGCCTTGAATATGGGACAGATTTTGAGTATTCCTTTTATTCTGGTGGGGATTTTTATGCTTTGGTATAGTAGGAAGTGGCCGGATGAGGGGGAGAAGAAAGGAAAAAAAGGGAAAGGCTAAAGGCTGTAAGCTATAAACTAGAGGTAAAAAGAATAGAGGTTAGAGGTGAAAGAGAGAGGGGACGGGAAATATGAAATTTTAGTTGAGAGGTTATGTATGAAGAGAAGTTTATGAGAGAAGCTATTCGTTTGGCTGTAGAGAATGTGAAACAGGGGACCGGGGGGCCGTTCGGCGCTGTTGTTGTCAAGGAGGGAAAGATTATCGCAGCTTGTGCCAATACGGTTACTCCGGATTGTGACCCGACAGCACATGCCGAAGTGAATGCGATTCGTGAGGCTTGTCGTAAGTTAGATACTTTTCAGCTCGGGGGATGTGAGATATATGCCAGTTGTGAGCCTTGTCCTATGTGCCTTGGTGCTATTTATTGGGCAAGACCTTCCCGGGTATATTATGCCTCTACAAAAGAAGATGCAGCACTTGCCGGATTCGATGATTCCCTGATCTATAAAGAGATTGCCCTCCCCGAGGCCGATCGGAGTATTCCCTTTTTGAATGAGAAAGAGGATATGGCTGGAGAAGAATTCAGCTTGTGGAAAGAAAGCAAAGACAAGACTGTTTATTAAGTTCGTTTCTTCAAAATAGAATGCAAAATGTCGGAAAATCAGCCTTTTAGGGAGATTTTTCCGACATTTTGATTTTTCCAATAATTCCTGTTCTCTTTTCTAAGACTTTTCTATTTTTTATTCTTTTATTTAATCTATTTGAAAATCTTCGATAGCCCATTCGCTCCCCGGACTTTCCATTAATAATCTTGTCAATTTCCGTTTTTTTACAGATGAGGTAAATTTTTTTCAAAAAAAT
>ENA-UOJD01002386-UOJD01002386.1-human-gut-metagenome-genome-assembly--contig:-P48-NODE-2386-length-15675-cov-18.143662_pt1 | contig 15675 bp, 10 predicted proteins | sample MGYA00242342_ERZ723889 | MGnify/ENA metagenome assembly ERZ723889
CTTAATAAGAATTTATCACTGTCACTATCCCGTTAGCTTAACTTAATGACATTGGATTTAAACATCTCTGCTCCCTAGTTAATAACCCTTTAAACACTCATAGGGTTTTCAACCCTACAATTCTTGAAGCCAACTTTTAGTCGACCCTATCTAATTGCGGATTACCAAAATAACCAAAACCAAAAGGAGTAGCACTAGGCTACCCCCTTTGTGTGATTATTGACTTTCATTAAGCTTGTTGTGCTTCTTCGTCTTCATCATCATCAACGTTTTTCCATTTACGTCCTACGAAGAATACTACGATTTGTACCAATCCAATAACAACCATCCAAATTGTCCATTGATCTGTCCAAGTCCAACGAAGACTCATGTCTTCAGTTACTAGGAAGAATACAACAGATAGGATTGCGATTAGAACTGCAAGTACGCGAGTGAATGCTCCACGTTTCTTTTCTTGTTCTTTTTCTTCATCTTCATTTGTAGTTGTTTGATCTTTAGTTTCATCTTCTTCTTCGCCATCTTTTTTCTTATGACGTTTAGAAATCAATAACAACAATCCGAATAATACCGTTACGATAGCACAAATCAAGTTGATTAATGCCCAGAATTTCTCCGGTCTAGCCTTAGGTGTCTTTTCCTTTTCAACCTTTTCTTCCTTAGGCTCAGCCTTAGGCGTCTTTTCCTTCTTAACTTCCTCTTGTGGAGTTAAAGCAGGAGCTACTTGTTGAATGTATCGAGGCGTTACTGGAGGAGGACTCACTGGAGTTGGTGGAGTTACAGGAGCCGGAGCTGCTGTAATTGTTAATGTACCAACAACCTTAGTAATGTCGTAGTTAGAAGCTAATGTATTTTCATTCAATTTATATTCAAATGAGTTAGCACTATTTCCAACCTTTGTTTGAGTTCCAGTTACCTCATAAGAAGCACCTTCACCCTCTACGAATCCATCACCACTGACTGTGATAGAAGTATTCGTCAATGCTTGACCATCATAAGTCTTACTTACAGTTGCACTTGTCAATGTTACTAAACGCTTAGTAATTTTGTACGTCTTAGTGAATGATCCACTGTAGTTACCTAATCCAGAAACCTTAATCGTTACTGTACCAGCATTTACTAAATCATCACTATATACTACTGTGTAATCTTTATTTGCGATTAAATCTTTACCAGTCTTAGTATCTTTAACTGTTAATACTTCTCTGTGTTCTTGACCATCATACTTAGAATCTTTTGGATCACTTACCGTAATACCTGTCTTCTTATCATCTGGAGTATTAGGCTCATCAGGAATAATTGACTTAGGCGTTACTGTTAAATCTCCGATAGATTCTTTGGCAAGCTTGTAGTTTGTCTCAATAGCTGATCCATTCCACTTCAAGCTATACGTATTCTTTGAAGTACCTTCAACAGTTCGACTACCCGTTGTAGTAAATTCTACTGTTTCACCAGAAACAATACCCTCAATCTTACCACCAGCTGTTAGTGCAGTTCCATCATAAACCTTCTTTGCAGATTCAGTTGTTACTGTATAAGCCTTAGGTGTGATTTCGTATGTTCTTGTTACTGTTCCCGTGTAGTTTCCAATACCTGTAATTGTTACTGTGATTGTACCAGTTACATTTGTGAAATCTTCAGTTGAATAAGCTACTTCGTAATCTTTACCTTCAACCAGTGCATTTCCTTCTTTATCTGTAACTGTAGGAGACCACTTGTGTTCCTTACCATCATATACAGAGTTACTTGGGTTATTGATTGTAACACCACTGTAATTTGGATTTGGTTTGTCTGGATCTTCACCAGGATCAATTGTCTGTTCTGTTACTGTTAATGTTCCAATAGAATCTTCTTTTAACTTGTAGTTCTTACTTGAAGCTTTTTTCCACTCTAATTTATAAGTATTAGGAGTTGAACCAACATCTGTCTGACTACCCGTTGTATGAACAACAACAACTTCACCATCCACGATACCCTCAATCTTACCACCAGCTGTTAATGCAGTTCCATCATAAACCTTCTTTGCAGATTCAGTTGTTACTGTATATTCTCTTGGCGTAATCTTGTAAGATTTCTTGAATTCACCAGCGTAGTTACCAATACCATTTACTGTTACATCCACTGTACCTACATTGATTACATCACTACTATATGTCAATGTGTAATCTTTGTTTTCTTCTAAATCCGTCTTAGTCTTAGTATCTGTTACTGTTAATGGATTTACATGTGGTAAACCATCATAGATTGAATCTTCAGGATTTGTGACTTCAATACCAGTCTTCTTTTCATCTGGAGTATTCGGTTTATCAGGAATGATTGACTTAGGATTAATTACTAATGATCCATCATTTACTACAAACGTTACAGAACTGTAGTTCGTATTGTTATTTGTGAAATCACTTACCTTTAATCCCATTGGATACGTATTGGCTTCAGTCGCTTTCACTTCAGCATTTCCATTGAATGTGAAATCTGCTTCTGCATACGTACTACCTTCAGTAATGGATACATCATATCCGCTCACTGTCTTTTCAGTTCCATCATAATCATATGTTTTTTTATGACCCGTAATGACTACGATCACTTGTCCATCTTGAGTTGTGATATATAATTTACCAAACTTAACTTCGATGTTGTAGTTAGAAGCCTTCGTATCATCGTTCAACTTGTAAGTAAATTCATTGTCACTGTCACCAACATTTGTTTGAGATCCAGTTACATGGTAAGATGCACCCTCTAATTTAGCGAATCCATCACCACCAATTGCTATATTGCTGTTTGTTAATGGAGTCTTATCATAAACCTTAGAATCAGTTGCACTTGTCAATGTTACATTACGCATAGTGATTTGATATTCTACGTTATGACTACCTGTATAGTTTCCAGCACCAGTAATCGTTACTGTTACTGTACCAGCATTTGTAGTATCACCATTATAAGATAATGTGTAATCTGTACCTTCAACTAACGTTGCACCCGTCTTAGTATCTTTGACTACCGATCTATTTTCATGAACATTACCATCATACTTAGAATCAGCAGGTTTTGTTACTTCAATACCAGTCTTCTTTTCATCTGGAGTATCCGGACCATCTGGAACAATTGACTTAGGATCAATCTTTAACCAACCATCATGAACTACGAATGTTACATTTGTGAAGTTAGCACTTGTATTACTGAACTGAGCAGCTTTTAATCCCATATAAGACGTTCCAGCAACTGTTCTACTTACTACTGCAGTACCTGTGAAACTAATACCTGTATCAGAATATAGGTTATTCGAAATCTTTGTGACATCATAACCACTAACTGAATGAACTTGTCCATCATAAGTGACTGTATCTGTATGTCCAGTAATTTCTACTTTAACTTCTGTCTTCACAGCTTCTACTGTTAATGTACCGTTTACAGTTGTAATTTCATAGTTAGAAGCTAACGTTCCTTCTTTCAATGCATAAGTGAATGTATTTTCACTTGAACCAGCATCTGTCTGAGTGCCAGTATAACTATAAGTTGCACCTTCAGCATCCGCAAATCCATCTTCACTTACTGTTACATCATGTTTAACTAATGGAGTTCCATCATAAGTCTTAGAATCAGATCCACTTGTTAATTTAACTGTACGCTTAGTGATTTGATATGTTACATCATGACTACCTGTGTAGTTTCCAATACCAGTAATTGTTACTGTTACTGTACCAACGTTTGTAGTATCACCATTATAAGATAATGTGTAATCTGTACCTTCAACTAAAGTTTTATCAGTCTTGTTATCTTTTACAGTCGGTTTATTTTCATGAACCTTACCATCATACTTAGAATCAGCAGGTTTTGTTACTTCAATACCATTTGTATCACTAGGAATAATTGACTTAGGAGTAACTGTTAATAATCCAATTGAATCTGTTCCATAAGTATAGTTCTTTTCTTTTGCAGAACCATCCCAAGTTAAACTATAAGTATTGTTAGAAGAACCAACCGCAGTCTGACTACCAGTTATCTTTAATGTAACTGTTTCGCCATCTACTAAGTTGTTAACTCTACCACCAGCTGTTAATGCAGTTCCATCATAAGGCTTTTCAGCACTGTCTGTTGTCACTGTATATTCTCTTGGAGTAATCTGATATTTCTTAGTAAATTCACCTGTATAGTTTCCTTTACCCTTAACTGTAACTGTCACTGTTCCAACATTGATTACATCTTTACTGTAAGATAATGTGTAATCTGTATCTTTAACTAATGTTGCACCAGTCTTAGTATCTGTTACTGTTAATGGATTTACATGTGGTAAACCATCATAGATTGAACCTTCAGGATCTGTGACTTCAATACCAGTCTTCTTTTCATCTGGAGTATCCGGTCCATCAGGAATGATTGACTTAGGTTTAATTACTAATGATCCATCATTTACTACGAACGTTACAGAACTGTAGTTCGTATTGTTATTTGTGAAATCTTCTGGCTTCAATCCCATATTGTATGTACCAGCTTCTGTACTCTTAACTTCATCATTTCCACTGAATGTGAAATCTGCTTCTGTATAAGTACTACCCTGAGTAATCGATACATCATAACCTTTGACACTCTTTTCAGTTCCATCATATGGGAACGTTCCATTACGACCAGTAATAACTACTGTAACTTCACTCGCTTCGGCTGTCACTTTCAACTTACCATTGTGAGTAGTAATATTGTAGTTTTCAGCCTTTGTATTTGACTTCAATGTATAAGTAAATTCATTATCACTTTCACCAACACTTGTCTGACTTCCAGTTACATTGTAAGTAGCACCTTCTTCTTTAACGAATCCATCACCACCTACTGCTACGTTATGGTTCGTTAATGGAGTCTTGTCATAAATCTTAGAATCTGTTGCACTTGTCAATGTTACTTTACGACGAGTAATCTTGTAACTTACTTCTATAGAACCATTATAGTTACCTTTACCCTTAATAGTAATTTTTACTGTACCAACATTTGTTGTGTCACCAGTATATGATAATTTGTAATCTACATTTTCTGTCAATACTTTACCCTGATCTTTTACTACCGGTGTAAGTTTTTGTTCATCACCATTGTACTTAGTATCTGCAGGACCAGTTACTTCCATACCATTTGTTTCACTAGGAACGATTGACTTAGGCGTAATCTTTAATGATCCATCTTCAATAATGAATGTTACATTTGTGAAGTTATGACTGTTATTTGTGAAATCTGATGCTTGTACATTCATTGGATATTCACCAACATTTGTACCCTTAACCTCAGCCGTACCAGTAAATGTGAAATCATCTTTTGTATAATGCTTATTGCTGATTGACTTAACATCATATCCAGTTACAGTCTTTTCAGTTCCATCATAGACATGTTCAGCACTATGTTCTGTAATAGTTACAGTTACTTCATCTGTTACTGGAATAACCTCTAATGTACCTTCTTTTGTTTCAATAACATAGTTCTTTTCTAATGTCTTTTCATTCAATGTATAAGTGAATGTATTCTTACTTGAACCTGTCTCTGTCTGACTTCCAGTTACAGTATATGTAGCACCATCATCCTTAACGAATCCATCTTCACTTTCAGTTACCTTGTTCTTAGTCAATGCACTTCCATCATAAACCTTAGATCCATCGGCACTTGTCATGATGACTTTACGTGGAGTAATTTCATAAGAAGTATCGACTGTACCTTCATAGTTTCCAGTACCTGTGATCGTTACTGTTACTGTACCTACATTGATTACATCTTCACTATAAGATAATGTGTAATCTACATTTTCAACAAGTGTTGCACCTGTCTTTGTATCTTCTACAGTTGGCTTGTTCTTCTGCTCTTCACCATTGTACATTGTGTCATCAGGCTTAGTTACCTGAATACCAGTCTTTCCATCTTCAGGATTGATTGATTTAGGCGTAATAACTAACTTACCAGCACGAGTCTTTACAACCACTTTATCCGTTACATCAACGCCATCTTTTTCAACCTTAGCCGTTCCATCAAATACAGTGTTAATATATTCACCAACATTTGTACCCTTAGTTACTGCTGTTAATCCAGATACTGTGTAACCATTCATTGTAGTTGATTCAAAGCCTTCGATTGACTGTTCAGCACCGTTATAAGTACGTGTACCACTATTCGCAACCAATGTGATTTCAGCCTTTTCAACCCAAACTGCATATAGAACGTTTTCACCATTCGCATCAATATTGATTGTTTGTCCATCTGCATAAGTTGCATTTCCTGTACTAGAATCAGCCCAACCTGCAAAGTAGTATTGTTTACCTGCTTCTACAGGAGCCGTAAATCCTAATACATCAGAATCATGAACTTCAATTTCTACTGCCACATTATTCATGACATCAACTCTTTTAGCTGTACCAATTCCATTACCAGGATCATAAGTCAATGTTGTTGAAGTTTCTGCATTACCCCAAGTTGCCGTTAAGATAATCTGATTATCCTTATTCGCAATGTCCTTGTTTACTTCAAATGACTGTCCAGGCTTATAAACGTTTCCATTTAACTGCCAGCCTAAGAACTTCATATTTGAAGTAGTAGTCGCATTACCAGCTACAGTGACTCTTGCACCACCCGCATAAACCTTATCATCTGTAGGAACGGTTGCACCCGTTTCAGTACCAGGATCATAAACAACTCTTAATTCACCTTTGTACAACCATTTACCAACGATACTTGTATCTCTAGTAATTGTGTTATTCGTATTGAATACTTCAGAAGTAATATTTCCATTACCATCCGCATAATACCAACCTGCAAATGAATATTCATTGATTGTTGGAATACTAGGTAATACTGTACTAGCTACTGTACCAGCTTCTACCTTCTTAATATCCTTATCTACTGTACCTTCAGGATTATTCAAGTTATAAGTTAACTTAACATCAGAAGCCGTCCACTTTGCGTATAACGTAACATTTTGAGCTGGCATCTTCTTACCAGTAAAGTTAAATGCTTCACCTTCACAAAGCTCGTTTTCATACCATCCATCAAATACATAGTATTCTGGAAGTGAACTAGGTCTTGTAGGAGTATAGTTCTCACCTGAAATACTCTGTTCATATTTCTTTTCTACCGATTTATCTTCTTTACCTTTATTGATAAATTTGATTTTATAAGAATTACGAATGTAGTAGAATTTAGCGTTATCGTAGTCTCCTTTTATCTTCGTGCTCGATTTTTCATTGAATGTAAACCCAGTCAATGGATACTGATCTTCTTTAGTTACATAATATCCTTGTCCTGGAGACGTATCTTTATGATCTAATTTATATCGAATGCCACTTACTGTCACATCACTTGCTTCACCTGGCAATGCTTCTACATAGTAGTATGCTGTTTCATATTCATCACCTGTTTTAGGACCATAAAATGTTGCTCCGCCTAATGGCATCGTTCCGATGTTTACTTGGTATGCACCACTACCATCATTAGTTCTCCATGTTGAACTTCCTTTGTAAGTTGGCCACTTCTTACTAATATCCTGACCATATTTTGCAGTAATTCTTAAATCCTCATATTCTTTAGAAGGCTTCCCGGGGTTCCACAAAAATCCTGGAGTGCTATAAGAATAGAATTTAACTTCATAAACATTTCTCTTATAGTAAACACTAACGATTGTTGAGCCATCACCCTTGATTGTCTTTTTAGTTACTGGCTGTGCTGTAAATCCTTCATAAGATTTTGCAGCTGCGTTTACTTCTGTTCCAGTAAGACCTGTCTTAGTTTCAGATTCATGGAATGAATATCCATTATCATCGGCATTTTCCCACCAGTGAATAACTGTATAGCTAACTTGTTTTGGTATCCAATGTGCTGTTAACGTCATTGGAGAACTAATAGTTGCATCATTCTCTACTTTTTCTGTTCCATTGTACCAACCAACAAATGTGTAACCAGGCTTTGTAGGTGTTGTTTGATCATTTAGAGAGATTTTGTCAAATACGAATTGAGAATCAATTGCACTTCCACCATCAGAATCAAAAGTTACCCAATAACCTTCTTTAATAATCGCATATACATTTACAGAAGTACTTCCTTCTGGTACTACAATGTTCTTTGTGATATTATCTGTACCATTTACTTCAGCTGCCCAACCAACTAATTTGTGAGTTGCGTCAACATCGTAAGATACGTGTGAGTAATCATGACTATTGTGATCTGCAACCTTTTCTGTACGCATAATTTGTGTACCATCTGGATTATAGAAGTAAACATATAATGCATCTTCGTATTTTGCAGTAATTTTACGAGTTTCAGTCTTAGTAATTGTCTGTACACCAAAACCATCAAACTTAGATCCATTTTCTTGCCATTCCACAAATGCTTTTCCAGCAACATCTGGAGCTGTTGGAGTAATCAATGTATCACCCGTTTTAACGATTTGTGTACTTACATTTTGTTCATTTGCAACAAAGTTAAATGTTGTCAATTCGACTTTCTTTTCACCCGTAATAACATAAATTGAGAAGTGATTTGCATCAAAGCTTTGTGTATTTGTAGCAACCTCAGTTACTGTACTTGCATCATCTGTAACATGGTAAACATTGACTTCTTCACCACCAACTGCTACATTTTCAAAGCTAACATTAACAATTCCGTTTGGTTGAATTTCGATACCATCTGCATTCACAATCGTAATATCCAGAGCTATAGCTGAATCAACCTCTTTATCCTTTTCCGTAACTGTTTCTTCAACAGCGTTCAAAATAGCTTTTCTTGTAACACGCTTAACGATTAATTGTGCACCACTAGGTAAAACACCTTCGGCCGCCGTTACATGAACGGTTACGTTTCCAGCTGTAGCACTCATATCAAATGCAGGATACTCTGGTAATTCTTCCTTCGCTTCTGGGTCTGCCTCAGCATCTTCTTCTGCTTTTTCTTCAGTTTTGTTTTCTTCTTGAGCTTCATTTGCTTCTGGGTGCGATTCTGTCATTACCTTCTGGTAAACAAATTTCACACTTGTCAAATCTGAAGTCACATTTAAATTTGCTTGGGCTGCAGCTACGATTTGTGAATCATTCATAACTACATCTTTTAGGGTATAACCATCAAAATTCAACATCACACTTGCATCCGAATTCAAGCTGTAACCCATCTCATACTCATGAGTGGTAGCATCTTGTAATATTGTTCCATCTTCAGCTACATAACTTAATGTTACAGACTTGGTTTCAGGCACTTGTACAAACTCTTCTTTCGCATCTATTGCAGGCGCTTCAGTTTATTCGACAGCCACTTGTTGCGAACCCTCTTCAACCGTTACCGGTTCTTGTTCTTGGGTTTCTTCTATTATTGGTTCTTCTGATAGCGTATTCGCAAAGTAAGTATCTGCCATTCCGAACTGAACAGCCATCGCAAGCGACAACATGATCGCCGATGCTCTCTTCAAGTTCTTCAACATATTCAATTTTCCTCCTTTTCTATTCTTAGATAGTTACCCTTCCCATCTACAACTAAAGTATAGAATTTTAACGGTTATAAAGTGGTTATAAAACATATAACTTTGTCTTTTTTGTTACACAATTTTCATTTATTTACAACGTTTACTTTTAAAATAAAAAGCCATCCAACTGGATGACTTAACGCTCACTAATTTTTGTTTCTACATCAATCTCATAAGGAAGCTGTACAAGCTTTACTCCCGCCTCATGAAACATACGCTTACTGGCAATATTGCCTTCAGTTCCATCATACTTATCACTTTCATATACTACGCAAGAAATACCAGCCTGGATAATGGCCTTTGCACATTCGTTACAAGGAAATAACGATACATATAAAGTACAACCATGAAGGTCTTGAATACTATTTAAAATCGCATTCAATTCGGCATGCACAACATAAGGATACTTAGTCTCAAGAAATTCACCATCTCGATCCCAAGGAAACTCCTCATCTTCACAACCATAAGGAAAACCATTGTATCCAAGTCCAACCACTCTTTTTTGAGGATTGACAATACAAGCTCCTACACGCGTATTTGGATCTTTTGAACGCTTTGCACTCAAATGAGCCATGCCCATAAAATATTGATCCCAACTTAATACATCATCACGCATTATTCTTCCCCTTCTCTAAGTTCATTTAAAACTCTTTCAAAAGTAGGTTCTAAACCAATCTCAAAACGCATCTTTTCCTTTGTCGTAGGATGCACAAACTCCAACGCACACGCATGCAACAACTGACCATTGGCCTGAATTGTTTTTCTAGGACCATACTTAGGATCTCCTGCGATTGGATGTTCAATATACTGCATATGAACACGAATCTGATGTGTTCTACCCGTCTCTAACTGACATTTGATATACGCAAATTTCTTGAAGTTTTCCAATACTGTAAAATGCGTAATCGCATCCTTCGAATTATTTGCGGTAACCGCCATTTTCTGACGATCCTTTTCATCACGACCAATTGGTGCATGAATCGTACCATACTCATGCGTAAAAGGATTATGTACAATAGCTACATATTCACGATGACACGTTTTATCCTGTAATTGCTGACTTAAAGATTCATGGGCCACATCATTCTTGGCAACAACCAATAATCCTGACGTATCCTTATCAATACGATGTACGATACCTGGACGCATCACCCCATTGATACCACTCAAATCTTTACAATGATACAACAACGCATTCACTAAAGTTCCAGAATAATGACCAGGAGCTGGATGCACAACCATGCCTTTTGGCTTATTGATCACAATAATATCATGATCCTCATATACAATATCCAAATCAATTGGTTCAGGAAGAACTTCCATAGGATCTAGTTCAGGAATAGAAACCTCGATTTCATCTCCTACACAAACTTTATAACTTGCCTTCATAACCTTTTGATTGACCAAGACATTTCCTTCGTCTAATAAATCCTTAATTCTCTTACGTGAAAAATCCAATTTTTCCGCAAGAACCTTATCCAAACGATCCAATTTAGTATCTTCATCTATCTTTAAGATTCTTGTTTCCATCTTGCTTGCTCCTTCTTATCATCTATAAACATACTTACTAATATTAATGCGATACCTACTGTAATACAGATATCTGCTACATTAAATACGGGAAATGGATAGCCAAAAATATAGAAACTAAAAAAGTCTCTTACAAAGCCTAGCGTCATACGATCGATAAAGTTTCCAATAGCTCCCGAAAAAACTAAAGATAAACAAATCTGATAACGCGAATCATTCGTTTTAAAAAACATATATACCATACCAACTAAGGCAATAATGGTAAGTGCGGCAAAGAAACCCATTCCAGCTTCCGCAAACATACTAAAACCTGCTCCTGTATTTCGAACATATGTCAAATAAAAGAAATGATTGATCATTTCAACCGAATCATTTAATGCGATAGACTTCTCAACAGCCCACTTTGTCCATTGATCCAGTCCCAAAGTGACCAACACAATCAATAGTGAAGCCACTGTAGTTTTACCTTTTTTCATATACTTCCCCTTTAAAAAGACTTGTTTTTTCGATGCAAAAATAACATCTTAAAAAACAACCATACACTCATCCCAATCGCAATGATGTACCCAAAAAATCCTAGTGCTGGTATTCCCATAATCATCGGCTTCATCTTTGTCGTACAAATCAAACTTGAACCCACAACCAAAGCGGCAATCAACACACATACAATCAAACGATTCACCATCTGATCAATCTTGGCAAGTGGAGCTTGAGAACCCATTAGATTCAAATTTACCTTGATCTGTCCTCTTTGAACCATCTTCAACACATCGCTTGCCTGCACAGGAATATCCACCGAACGAGAAAGCGCATCAATACTACGCTTAAATCCCGACTTAATTTCTTTCTCCCAATCAATTTTTGTCAAACTTGACTTATGACTCATCGCAATCTTCATCGTATTCATATTCGGATCTAAAGCCGTTAACGTTCCTTCAATCGTCATCATAGAACGAGCTAACATACTAATGCCTTTAGGCAAAGAAATCGAATATACATGACAAATTGAAAACATATCCTGAATCAGTTTGGCAACATCAATTTCTGAATATGGAACACTCAAATATTGATTCACAAAACGATCCATATCCGCACAAAAAGCCGTATAATCAATCTCCTTTTTACAATCCCCTATCATCAAGATACAATCCACTAACTTTTGTGTATCCCTCAAGGCAATTGCACGAACAGCCTCCTTCATCGTTTCACGTTCATTCGCATCTAAAGTGCCCATCATACCAAAATCGATCCATACGATTTGATTATCACGAATTCTTAGGTTTCCCGAATGTGGATCCGCATGAAAGAAACCATTTTCAATAATCTGTGAAATATAATTAAATGCCAATTTATCCGCTATCTCACTACGATCATAGCCCAGTTCATCTAATTTTTTTGAATCATTGATCTCAATGCCATCCACATATTCCATCACCAGAATATTCTTTCTTGTATATTCATCATAAATCTTTGGCGCATCAATAAACTTACAATCCTTATAATCATTCTTAAAGCGTTTCGCAAATTGAGCCTCAATCGTAAAATCCATCTCCTGTTTTGCGGTTGTCCAAAATTCATCGATGACCATATCTAGATCCACTACGCTTGATACAATATCTGAAAGATTCAATATCTTAACAGCCTTTCTTAACAAGGCCACATCCCGTTCCATCCACTCATAGATCTTAGGACGCTGAATCTTAAGCACAACTCGCTCCTTAGACTTCAAAGTAGCAGCGTGCACCTGTGCAATAGATGCGGAACCTAGACAAATCTCATCAATACTTTCAAACTCTTCTTGAAATAAATCGCCATACGTCTCTTGAATGATTTGTTCAACCATAGAAAAAGGCATGGGACTTGCCTGCGAGCGAAGCTTCATCAACTCTTTACAATAACGCTCAGAAAACAGATCCTGTCTTGTCGACATAATTTGTCCAATCTTAACGAAAGTAGGACCCAAGTCTTCAAGTATCATACGTAACTTAACGGGATCCATTCCCTTTTGGATATGATGTTTTCTTAATATAGATACAATCTGCGCAAACCTTGCACTCGTTGACATCGTATTCGTATCACTCATCGTTTCACATCCTGCTTTCTACGTAAAGGCGTATTTGTCACTTTACCCCTTTTTAAATTCCTTAGCGAATTTGACTTCTTTTTATCACCCACCAGAATCATTCTCAACAAACGACTCCAGTCTCTATTATTTTTCACCATAACAGTATTTTAACACACTTGTTAAAAATCAAAAAGAAACAGTATAAACTGTTCCTTAATAGTAGTCATCCACCAATGTAATTTTATCCTTTAATGCCTTGCCATATCGTAGACTTACATGAATTTCATCATTATTCGCATAATATTCGTCGTAACTCTTCGATTTGAACGTATCAAAAATGGTTTGAAGATTCTTTGACATTTCATAATCATCCATCTGTAAATCCAATTGATCCCCATCCTGCACAACATGAAGCATTTTAGGATATGTGATCACCAATGAATTATTCGGTAATTGATTATCTTCCACCATCTCGTCTACAACGACACGTACATCGCCAACTGAACTTAAATACGTTTTTGTATATAAGTGACAGCTGTCGGGCATTGTCGTTGTCATAGTCTGCGTTTCTTTTGACAAATCAATTTGATTTGGACTAATTTGACTCAATTCATACACAAAAGTTCCACAACCAAACACAAATAATAAGATTGAAACAACCAACAATACACCTAACTTACGCATTTGTATCCACCCTCTTAGGCCAAGCACGAACTAACATCAATAGTATCGCCAAACTTCCTAACACAAAGGCAATATCCATACAATATAATCCAGCGCTTGTTGTGGCATACATAGCACTGACATAAATTAACACCACTAAACCAATACCACTACCAATCAAAACACACACTACAGGAATCATAGCCAAGACTAAGATCACCTTTAAGACATCGGATTCAAGATGTCTTGGCTTTCTTTCATGATACAAAGGACGCTCAGGTGTTGGAGGCAAATCACTCGATTTAATATTATCATTCCAAGTATCTTTGATATCATCCATCACACCCACATTATGTGCATGCAAACGATAACGCTCCACTCTTTTAGCCATGACTTTCACAAAGAAATAAATGGCTAAACATAAATATAGTATGCGACAAAGACTTAACATAAAATCTGTGATCATATAGAATCCGACAAAGAATGAAAAAATCATAGACAATAAAAATTGGCATAATATATCAACCACGATGACTTTTCCAATCAACAAAATCAACACTAAAACAATCGCATCAAATAAGATGTGAAAAATTTCATTCATCGAAAAATTACCAAGCTTAGAAAACAATTCCTCAACCTTGGCATACACCTTATCAATCGTTTTATCTGCACGATTAGAGAATGGATCCATTGAGTCCGTATTGATCTTATATGCATCTAGAATATCCTTTACCAATTCGTCCACATCACCAAATCCAGCAACAGCCTCTTCTTCTGCAACACCACCAGCAATCTTGTCATCAATATACGTTCCATATTCCAATATGATGTCTTCTCTTTCTTTATCACTAATCAACGATAACTTTTGATTTAAAACATCCAAAAATTCCTTTTTTAACACCCTACTTCACTCCTTTCAAATATGCATTTACACTATCTGAAAAATCCGTCCACTCCGATAATAATGCATCATATCTTTCAAGCCCTAAATTTGTGATATGATAATACTTTCTTGGAGGACCCTCTGTAGATTCTTTTAAATAAGACTCCAACAAACGATCGTTCGACAATCGCTTCAACAAAGGATAAATCGTACCTTCATTTACTTGGATGACCTCGTTGATACGAGACACAAGCTGATACCCATATAGATCATCCGATACAATAGCCTTTAATACAATCAACTCTAAAACACCTTTTTTAAATTGAGTATTCATGCGTTTCACCCCTATTCTTTCCCATTAACGATGGCTGAAACACATCTACATACATCTTTTCCAAAGTTGTCAATGAAAGATTACGAATCGACTGTACATACTTAAAGTTTGGATTCACAATCCCATTCTTATATTTCAATTTCAATTCATACGCCTCATTATATTCAATGGCACCCACACCAATTACTTGAACACACATAAATAATTTCGAAGCTTTATTCAACCCCATGATTTTTCCGTTACGAATCCAACCACAAAAATACACCGGAATATTTTGGAAAGAGTATCCCGAAATATGGTCAATCGAAATCACAGGAAGATTCTTTTTTTTACCTAAACATTGCGCATATTCTTTTGTTGCTCCATGTTTAGAACAATAAATCACCGCTCTTGGTTGCATAATATCACCCCGTTCACTATTATGATATACACACTACCTTGGATTGTCAAGTACTGTGTTATACGTATTTGATTTAGATGAATTTAACATCGAATATTCACTTTATTTTAAAATATCTATCTAACGAAGATTTTAGTAGAATATAGGTGAAATAATATATAGTGCTAATTGATCCTTTAATGTATTAACACAAACACCTGGAAACATATAGGTATCTAGATAACAAATGTCAACATACAGTAGTTCAGATGCAATATGAAAGAATTAAAGAAGGAAAAATAAAATGTGAGTACCCATCTGATAACCCCTAGGAAATTTCAAGTCCTCTAGCCAT
>ENA-UOJD01002390-UOJD01002390.1-human-gut-metagenome-genome-assembly--contig:-P48-NODE-2390-length-15661-cov-4.772587_pt1 | contig 15661 bp, 17 predicted proteins | sample MGYA00242342_ERZ723889 | MGnify/ENA metagenome assembly ERZ723889
GGAGTCGAACCAACAACCTGCTGATTACAAATCAGCTGCTCTGCCATTGAGCCACACCAGCAATTATTATTGCGATGCTCAACTTGCTGAGCACGATGTGCATTATAACACATCACGAGGTGGTTGTCAATAGGTTTTTTAAGATTTTTCGGAAAGAAAAGCGGTTTTTTTGCCGAGTGAATTCCCATAGTAAATTCCACAGCGGACAATACCCCTCACCTTCGGGAAATATAAATGAAAAAGCACTCAGCTAAAAGCCAAGTGCTCTTCATGGCGGAAAGAGTGGGATTCGAACCCACGGTGCGCTACTAACGCACACACGATTTCCAATCGTGCGCCTTAGACCAGCTCAGCCATCTTTCCACGACGAAAGTTATTATACCATATCAGCGCCGCAATGTCAATATATTTCTGCGAAAAAACTCGGAAACAATTTCAGACAGCAGAAAAAGAAGCAAAAACAAAACGAAAAAATACTCTGTCCTTGAATGCTGCACATAAAATCATGCCCTGTTATTTTTTGTGCTCCATTATCGTATCTTACAGTCGTTTTTAAGTTGAGAATAGTATAGCCGCATGCTAACTGTTACGGCAGTATGCGGCGCTGTATTTTTCTGCTTTGTGCGGAGCAAAAAACGCATCAGGAATCTGCCGTGCCCTCTCCGGTGGCGTAATCAAGCACTACGCCCGGCTGAACATTATAGCAAAAGACATTAAACATGATACCGTCCCCGCCGTCCTCGACCGACTCTGCCTCGATATGAACTCCGCGAGCGAGCAGCTCGTCACCGACGAATATCGGCGTAACACGGTACATGACATGATTTCCGGTTTCCTTTACATAGTCGGCGACCATGTTCTCAAACGGCAGCATTCCCTCAACATTAAGATATCGCGTTCCGGTAATGAGATTGCGCCTGTTCGCATTTTCACCGGTCAGCTGAAATCCGATAAGATGACACCGATTATACAGATATTTTCCGTCCACAAAATCGTACTTGACCGTATGCCAGCCGGTCGGCTTGACCTGACCGATGCTGCCGCGCTTTTCGGTAGGCATAATATCCTGCCCGACCGACGCGATACAAACACCGCAGCGCCCGAGTGCATCAAGCTCCGAGTAATACTCGTACGAAACAGATGTTATTTCATTCTCGGAAAAATCGGGATCGCCGCCGCACACCGAAATATACGGCTCACCCGAGTACGGTGGCAGCGCCGAAAAGTCAAATTCCGCTCCGATATCGTCGGAGTGCGCACCGTTCTGCTCGTTATCCCCCGACAGTACGCCGTCGGTGGCAGTTGTATCGGATTTCGGGTCAAGCTCGGTCGATGCGGTGGGATTCTCTGCGCTGCTGCCCTGCTCCGTTTTAATAGATACGGTAGATTCGGTAGATTCGGTATATTCACGATTCGGCGCGTCTGAAATATCAACCGACAGCGAGCATCCGACAAGCATTGACAGCGCGAGCAGAAGCGACAGCGCGGCTGCGCCTATGCGAGTCATTCTGTTAGCAGATTTTCCGTTCATGCCGTCTCACCGTCCGGCGCAGCGTCTTTTCGATACACGATTACGGTAATCTTGTCATGCGAGCTGCCGACCAGCTCGTATTCGCTCACCGGATGCCAATCGGGTGTAATTTCCACCCGTCGATCAAATGGATAGGCACGGTTCCAACGGCATACAACAAGCTCGTCAATCTCGGGTACATCGAGCTTTATTTCGGTATTTTCAAGAAAGCAGCTGTCACAGCCGACAGTATATGGATCGTCTGCAACAGTCACGGCGTGACCGTCAAACAACGGTGCCGAGTACGGATCGACCGCAATATTTTCGTAGCGGCTGCAAATGAAGTCGATGAGTACGCGGTCTCTGCTGAGTCTGCGTCCGCCGAATGATAAGCCGCCGCGGTCGTCGAGGCAGATAATTATTCTCATGGTAAGCTCCGATCTCTTCAATTATATATAGATTATATCACGGCGAAAACGCTTTTTCAAGTAGCTGACGATATAGAGCCCGTACTTGAGAATCACATTGACATATTTCCCGTGCCGTGATAGAATACAGACAGAATTCTTGCAGAGGTGAGATATATGAGAAACGGAAAGCCTTTTATTATTGCAGCCCCCGACAGCTTCAAGGGCAGTTTGTCGGCTTCCGACGCTGCGAAGAATATAGCGGCGGGCGTTGCCGCAGCACTGCCGGATGCCGAGATAATGACCATACCGGCAGCCGACGGCGGTGAGGGCACGGTCGCGGCGTTGTGCGGTGACTGCATAAGGCGTCTGACCTTGACCGGTCCGAACGGAGCGCCGGTAGATGCCTTTTACGGTATTCTGCCAAGCGGGGCGTACGTTATCGAAATGGCAGCTGCAGCCGGTCTGCCGCTGCTCGGAGATAAGCTCGAGCCTCTGCGCTCTACTACATACGGCGTGGGCGAGCTGATGCTTGAGGCTCTCAGAGGCGGCGCTAAGCAGATATATCTCGGGCTCGGCGGCAGCGCCACCACCGACTGCGGCTGCGGGATGGCGGCGGCGCTCGGCGTACGGTTTTACAACGCCGACGGAGAACCTTTCGTCCCGACCGGAGAGACGATGCGGCTCGTCGAGCATATAGACATATCCGGTCGCGAGCCGCTGCTTGAATCTGTACATATCTCGGTCATGTGCGATATCGAAAGCCCGCTCTACGGCGAGAACGGCGCCGCCTATGTCTACGCTCCGCAAAAGGGCGCCGATACGGCACAGCAGCTGTATCTCGACAATGGATTACGCCATATGGCGGACGTTATCCTACGCGACCTCGGCTGCGATGTTTCCGCTCTGCCGGGCGGAGGCGCTGCCGGAGGCTGCGGAGCCGGCGTATATGCAATGCTCGGCGGCGAGCTGACACGCGGTATCGACGCCGTGCTTGAAGCAAAGCAATTTACCGAACACATCGGAGATGCCGACCTTGTTATCAGCGGCGAGGGGCGATTCGATTCTCAAAGCATATGCGGCAAGGTGATAGACGGCATTGCCCGCTACACTGCATCTGCCGGAGTACCGCTCGCTGTGCTCTGCGGATGCGACACAGAAGTACGGAAGGCATATGATAAGGGTATCTGCGCAATATTCCCGATCCAGCGTGCAGTGGTACCGATGCAGACGGCATTTGAAAATACCGCAGATAATCTGCGCAGAACCGCCGAAAACGTAACGCGCCTCTTCTTTGCCGCAAAGACAAAATGATCCGTGTTTTACAAAAATCCGTTTATATATGCGCCAACCGAAGAAAACGATATGATAACATTGCTACTGATAACGCTGCTAAATACATCACGCGAATTGAGCAAGGCCCTTAAGGATATAGACGTATTCTCCGGTCGATAGGATCTCGCGGGAATAGATGCGTGTACTGAAAAAGCAGTATGTAAGGGTGATGACTGTCTTATCGATAAAATCCGCAAGAACGGAAACGAGCATTCCGGCAGGATCGTCGCCGTTCTTAAAGGCATAAATCAAAAAAGGACCTGCCCACGCAAGTCCTTTTGGCGTTCCCGAGGTGATTCGAACACCCGACCTACCGCTTAGGAGTATGGCGTACCATTTCGTAAATTGTTCATATCATATCTTCCCGTGTTGTTTCTTCGCAAATTGTGCTACCTGGAGGCAGGTCAATTTGCACAAATTCCCCTGAAATATGCTGCCTTACAACGGCTTTTCAAATGTCGTATTAGCAAGGTATTAGCAGGAACCCCTTGTCACAGAGGGCTATTAGGGGCCATTTCAAAATGCTATTAGCACAGGGAGGTTAATCTATGAGCACCGACACGACCAACGAAAAAGGGACACCCCAAAGCAGGACATACACCGTGAATGACATCGCAGCCATTCTCGGTATTGGCCGCGCCTCGGCCTATAAACTCGCCAACTCCGGATTGTTCAAGACGATCCGCATCGGCAACATGATCCGCATCTCCAGGAAGTCCTTTAAGGATTGGCTGAAGGCGGAGGGGCTGGACGACGAAATAGAATAACTGGTAGGAGAGCGCCATAGGCTCAAAGCCCCTGGCGCTCTTATGGTTGTTTTTCCTTCAGCGCAGCCTCAATTCTACTACGAATGTGCTTAGTCTGTTTACAGAATGAACCTGCAAACAGAAAGAGTAATCCGATAAGCACTATCCAAGTACCAATTTCTTGGCTTATACAAAAATAATTGGCTACTGCCATATATACTTTTACAATTGCCAATACCAAAAAGAGTCCCGTAAATGTTCGGTACATGTTATTGGTCTCCAAAAGAGTTCCTATCAAGCTGTCGCGCTTTGTGGCCTCGATATACTCCGATTTTGGTGCATATGAAATAAGATTCACTTTCTTGAAAGCCCATTCTATGATTAGCGAACCTACTCTGCTGACAACAAGGCCGCAGAAGTAATATAAAATAATACTCTCAATAACATTGCAGGAGGGAAATGCCCCTAGCTCTAATGCAGACCAAAAATATACAAACATAGCTCCGGGAATTATATTGTTGAGTATATTATACGAGCTAATTTTATTTAATAAGTCTTCCATATACCATATTTCCTTTCAACTTAAACACCATAGTGTTACCACTAAATACGCGGTACCCAAGAAGTGGCATCTGCTTTAAGAGACTTTATCAAACGAGGCGTAAATTGCATTTTTGAGCCCAAGTTTTCTGTGTCTAAACATATTTCGTTCTGAAACGGAGGTCTGAAATCCAAATCCACCTATATTTGAAATAGTAACGCATTTTGCTAAACGGGGTCCTCCAAGATAAACGGTTTCTTGCTTTGCAAAGAATAATTCTATCTGCGGATTTGCACTAGATAGAACTTTTAGCAGCTGCTTCCCATAGTTAGGGATAAGCAAGCAAGAATTTATTACCACGATATCTTTTTGCCCAAGATAAAGCCGTTCACATAAAAAATGCACATCATCGGCATGGGCCGTTATGAATACCCCTGGGATTCCGTCTTCAGAAGTGCATGTGAAAAAGGGGAGCGGCATAGCCGCTCCCCTTATAACTAACGGCTTCCAGGGGGAAACACCAGCGTTGGACACATCTCTGATAAAGTCAAGCCGGGCATCTAATTGTTGAGGTGTGACCTCGATACCGTCACCATAACCGAAAATCCACTGCACCGAGCCGCACCCCTTTACTGACATTGAAAGAAGAAGCCAAGGTTTTGGGCAAGTTTACCACGCCATTTTGGGTATTATGAGCGGGACTGAACTTTTCCTGCTTCATATATGTTACAAGATCGTCTGATCCCCCGCTCGTTGCTGCAGAACCTGTGTTATCAGAAACAAAAAACTGCTTTGAATACGGGTCCTTGAGCTTATCGAAAATTTCCTTTGCACTGTCCAACTTACCATGATGGGGAAGTTGGATAATGTCATACTGGTCCAGGTCGTGCAGGTAGGAGGGGGTCGCGTCGCCGCAGAGCAAAATCGTCTGTGAGCCATTCAGAGTGCATTTGACCTGGATACTGGCGGCGTTCATTACCGTCTCGCCTTCGATGTGCGAAACTTCCCCATCCTCAATCGCTTTAGCCACCACTTCGCTAAACTCGTCTTCAGTGGGACCTACAATGCTACAACCACAAAACTCTGTGTCGATAACGGCATTTTCGGTCTTAAAGCCCAAGTCGGTGACCTTTTCTACGATTTCCTTAATGTGGTCAAATGTCTCTAAAATGTGCTGCTTTGTGGGCTCCAGTTTTCTGTTTTTGTTCTCAAACTGTTTCAGAATTTTGCGAGCACTCTTAAGGTATAGTGCGGTGTATACCGTTACAGAGTATCCCTTCTCGCTGAGATCCTCAAGCAGGAATTGAACACCATCTGTGTGATCGCAGTCATTGTGAGAAATGACCACATGAATCTGGTTGATTTCTGGATGTGCCTGCAAAAAGGCACCGACTTCCCTAGCGTGATCGTCATGCCCGCAGTCATACACAACCAGATTGGCGTCACCGTAAATCAGAATGCAATCGCCAAACCGAGTGTCGGAGTCGCCGTTGTACGAACTTAGTGCGCGTAGTTTCATATTGTTCCTTTCCGTAAGTCTTGCCGACCCACATAAGTAAGATTTTATTAGCAGTCGGAGGAAGGGACTGCTGGAGTTATTTAAACTATAGCACGCCCCCCAGAGAAAGTCAATACAATAAATACATTCAAATGAGTATTTTTCTCAATTAGTTGTAAATAAATATGAACAGCGGTATATATATACTGTAAAAAGAGAGAAATGCTCAATTTCGCGCTTTTGGCGGCCGGGGCGTGATCCTAAACAATTTAGCACGGTGGCATCTTTTATATCTAAGCACAGCTCTTGCGATATGGCGCATTATAAGGTTGTCACAAGGGACACCAGCCTTTCAAGACCGCCGCGAAAGGAGTCGAAAATCCAATGTTTCTTCTCCCACAACCAGCCTGAAGGTCACCGCCCATAGATTTTCCCCTACAGGGTATCCGGGCGGCATAGAGGCTGCCTTATTTCTAAAAATCAACACTTTTCCAGACCGCCGAAGGGAGGTGATAACATGGCGGTATTTAGTATTGAGAAAACCCGCGACTACGATATGGACGAGTTTTTCCGGCAGAACGATCCGCAGTATGCCGCCGAGCACCCGGAGGAACATGCAGCGAAGGAAGAAATCTACGAGAACCTTTCCGATTGCCGTATTGCCTCTCTGGAAGAAAAGCTGAAGGCGTTGGGCCAGACCCCGGAGGACTACCTTCCCTCCGAACTGGAGAAGTTCAAGAAGGCTGTGGGCTACGAGGCATATTTGGATGTGGACCCGCAAGTGATCCTGGAGGCCATTGAAAACCCGGATCAGTCCCATGTGGACGAGATGCTGTCCTTTGCGGAGCAGGCAAACCGGGAGTATGAGGCAGAGTTGTACGGGCAGCAAGCAGCGCCCACCCCGGACGACCGAGAGACCGGCGAGACGGTGCGGACCCCCAGGGGCACCTTCTATGTGACGGATATGAGCCGGGAACAGATGGAGGCAGCCAGATACGGTTTCCACCACGAGTCCGAGGACGGGAAGTATCTCATCATGGCCAACGGCAGCCGCGCCTTTGCCATCCCCAGCGGAGACGCCCCCGAACATACCGCGCCGGAGAAGATGACCGTCCTGGTGGTGGAGCCTATGAAGGAGCCCTATGTGAAGGAAATTGCCCCCGGCCTCCATGCGCTGCAAACGGAGGTGGGCGGCGATATTGCTGCCTCCTATCCCTTTGACGATCCGGTGGGGCTGGTGCTGAACGACGAAGGCAAGCTCATCGGTCTGGACCTGAACCGTTCCCTCCGGGACGATCACGGAGAGATTTACGACATTGTGGCAGGCACCTTCCTGGTTGTGGGCTTGGGGCCGGAGAGTTTCGCGTCCCTGCCCCAGGACATGATCCAGAAGTACACCGAGCAATTCAAGCGGCCGGAGCTGTTCGCCAGCATCAACGGGCAGATCGTGTCCGTCCCTGTGGAACCGAAAAACCCGCTGCGCACGGCGGAAATGACCCTGGAGGACGACTATGGGATGACGACGGGATCATCAACAACGGCCGCCGTGGTGAGGAATTGGAGAAAGCCCAGGCCGAGGCATGCAGGACCACGCTGGAGAAAAAGCCTTCCATCCGGGAGCGTCTGGAGGACGCGAAACGGGAGTGCGCAGAACGGAAAAGTAGGACAAACCCACCCCGCAGAAGAAGCCCCCGGAGCTGGGTGACTTATGAGCCGTAGCAAGAAATGGCGTCTGGAATGGGCGTTCTTCCTGGGCGAGAACGGCAGACGCCAGTATAACAAGCTCTGCAAAGGTTGCGCCCATCCCTGTAAGCAGAGCTTCCGGGCGGTGGTGGTGTCCTGCCCGCACTATCTTTCCCGCCGTTCCCAAAAGTGCAGAAATTAGGGCTCAAAACGGGCGAAGAAACCGCCTGTGGCGGCTTTCCCGTGTAGGGGCAGTATGAATTTCCTGTGTGGGGCGGCAGGGCGGTTCTGCATAGGAAAAACGCTGGATTTTCACATTTTGGCAAATAAGAAAGGAGCGCCGTCATCGGATCAACATGGTCAGGTGGCGGTGTTTCTTTTCCTTTTGTGTTAAAAATTAAAAAACAGGCGCATAAAACACATCCAATTGAGAAAAAATCTCAAATATGTTGGTTTGTCAATGATATGTTACACCAAAGCGCAAAAAATTATCGAGAGTAGCCTTAGGAGAGATCCAGTTAAGCGGACGCATGGGAAAGTTATTGAATTTACGAAGATGGACGGCAAGCTGAGCTTTGAAGTCGTTGAAGGAGTAAAAAGGATGAGTTGCGTAAAAGTACTCATTATCCTTGCGGTGTGAGCGTTCCACCTTGCCGTTATGACGCGGTGTGAACGGTCTGATCAACTTATGCGAGATCTTTCTCTCTTTGAGCGCGCGCTCAAAGAGAGAAAGATTGTCGGGCGCCGAACCGCCGAAACGTTTGGTGAACTCAAAACCGTTGTCGGTCTGAACGCACTTGACGGAAAATCCGAGCTTTTGAAAGTGATCGAGCATATTAATCAGAAACTGCGTAGAGGAGTAAGTACTGTTCTCCTCAAAAGCTTCAAGGTAACGGTATCGTGAGAACTCATCTATGGCGGTATACTGATAGAACTTTTTGCCCGCAGCTGCCCCTACGAGGCAAGCAGCAGGAACAAACTTGACATCTATCTGCACACGCTCACCGGGATAATTCATTTGTTCATACGGCTTAGGAATGTACTTTGGATTCTTTGGCTTAATCGCCATTTCGCCGCTCCTGCGAAGCACGCGGTACAATCCGTCACAGTGCGCGTATATCCTCTTTGCCGCAGCTTCACCCAGAACACGACAAGTCCCGCACTCGGATTGCGGCGGCGCATATCCTTGATCAGCTTCAACTCCTGTTCGGTGTGCTGATTCGGATGATGGTGCGGTCTGCGCGATTTCTCACGCAGTGAATCAATTGTGCCGTCGTACCTCCGCAGCCACCGATAGATGTACTGTCGGTTCGTTTTGTACTTGATCGCTGCCTTTGTTACTCCGTATTTCTGCGAATATTTCAAAAGGGATTGACGAAACTTCATATCCTGTGTTACACTGTTCATAGCAATTGAGAGTCTCCTTGTTGCTTTTTTGTGTGGTAACTTAACTGTAACACATTTGGCTCTCAATTGCTACTCTTTTTTTCTTGCTGTAACACTTCTATTGTAATCCTACAATCCAATTGAGAAAAAATCTCAAATAGATGTTGACTTTGTTGGAGTTTGCGTATATAATAATAATTAGGGGGTAGTTTATATGCTAATACAATTTTGCTTTAAAAATTTCAAATCTTTTCGTGATGATACAATTTTAGACTTATCTGCTACTAAAATTACGGAAAATAGCAATCATGTCATTCATATTGGAACAGAAAAAATATTACCCATAGCAGCTATATATGGCGCAAATGCAAGTGGAAAGTCTAATGTTGTTGATGCATTTCGCTTTATGGCAATTTATGTGTTTGATTCTTTTGCCTATGGCGGCGAAGGTGATGAAAAGAAATCAAGAGCAAAGAGACTAAAGCGGACACCTTTTCTTTTTGATAAAACGAGCAAAGAAGCTGTTTCGTCTTTTGAAGTATATTTTATTTCTTCTGAAAACGAAGGAAGCAAATGCTATAATTATGGTTTTACCTTAGATCAAAATGGGATCGTAGAAGAATGGCTTAATTATAAGGCTAGAACAGCTAGAAAATATAAATCAATTTTTTATAGAAACAGACTCGAAAATCAATTGGATCTGTCCGGATTATCATCTAATCGACAAGAAAATATTAGAATTTCTCTAGAAGATGAGGCGCTTATTGTATCTCTTGGAGCCAAATTGAAAATACCTAAACTTAAACTCATTCGCGATTGGTTCTATGATTCTAACCTCGCAGATTTTGGAGACCCCATTGAAAATGCATTTTTGTCTAGACTCATTCCGCCAGGGTTTGTAGATGATAAAGCAGTTCAAGATAAAGTTGTTAAATACTTCGCTGCTTTTGATTCATCAATTATCGGATTTAATGTCGAGACAATTGCTTCCGATGACGACGATGATGATTCCAAGCATATAAAAATTGATGCAGTGCATAGGATTGCGGATTCTAACGAAACTGCCACAATTCCACTGTCAGAAGAATCTGCCGGCACATTAAAGATGTTTGCTCTTTATCCCGCTTTGCAAGATACTCTTGAAAACGGGGGAGTGTTATTTGTTGACGAGTTAAATGCCCGACTCCATCCTTTGTTAGTAAGAGCATTCTTGGTTGCATTTCTAAATCCTGAGACTAATCCCAAACATGCTCAACTTGTGTTTACGACCCATGATTCTTGGCAACTTTCGAACGACTTGCTGCGTAGAGATGAAATCTGGTTCACGGAAAAAAATTCAAGTGGAGTCTCTGTGCTATATTCTTTGGCCGACTTTGTTGATGATGATGGCGTAAAAATCCGCAAAGACGAGAATTATGAAAAGAACTATCTTTTAGGAAAGTATGGCGCAATTCCGTCCTTATCATATTTCGATATGTTTAAGGGGGAATAGTTATGGCAAAAGCTGATAGAACTGGAAATCGCATTCCAAGATCAGCATTTAAAAAGCGAATCCCCGATTTGGGAAGATACTTTATTTATACGGACGCAGATGAAACTGAAGAAAAATATATGTATGGTCTTAGAGATTCGTTGCCCAAAGAATTTCAAGGACGAATCGTAATTAAAGTATCTAAGACCAAAACCGAAAAATTGATAGAAGCATGTAAAGAACAGGTTTCTCTCCAACCACAATATTGTGAGCCCTGGATAGTTTTTGATCGGGATGAAGTACCTAATTTTGACAAGATAATAAGTGATGCAGAAAGATGTGGAATTCATGTCGGATGGTCAAATCCGTGTATTGAGATTTGGTTTGATGCATACTTTGGAACTATGCATGCAGGCTGGCTGACCTCCCCAGTTTGCTGCCAAAGATTTGGCGATATTTTCAAAAAACGCACCGGGCAGGAATATATAAAGTCAAACCCACAAAATTATAATCTTCTAACTTGGTTTGGAGATGAAAATGCTGCAATACAGATCGCAGAGAAAAGACTACAGCATTATTTATCGAATGCTCAAACTACTCCTTCAAAAATGTGTCCTTGCACAACGTTGCATCATTTGGTTGGTGAAATATTAAAAAAACCATGCCATCGAAGAACGACTAAATAAAATTTCCTCACCCTGCTTAAAAGGGTGAGGAAATTTTATTATTAGTGCCAACGACTGTTATTTGGAAATAATCTTGCGGAAGACTTCCACACTTCCCCAATAGTTATCCGCATTGACCAGATGGTTTTGAAAAGACTGCAAAAAAAAACCCAATCTCTGTTACTCCAAGTCGTTTCCCCGGTGTTGCTGCCACTCTTGTTCTTTCGACTTTTCCAACAGAGCGACTACATTTTTACGGAGGGTGTCATACTCCTTTTCCTCTCGCTGTACCTTCCGAAGTTCCGTTTGCAGGGCGGTCTTGCGGGTGGAGAGTCCATCCAGTTCCGCTTTCAGTTTCTCGACGGAAGGAAGTTTGGTGAGTCCGGCTTTCTTGATTTCCCTGGCTGCCGCCTCGAATAAGATGATCTCGCTCTCAAAGCCGCGCAGGAATTTTTCCTTGTCCTTTGATGTCTTGTATCGGTCATAGACAGGTTTCAGCTTGCGGTAGGTATTGATCTGCTTTCCCAGGAGGGAGAGGTCGGAGATCCGCTGTTCCGTATCCCGCAGGCTTTCCCTGGTACGGATGGAGGCGGCGACAACAGCATCGCACCGTTCCACCAATTCCTCATAGCTGCCAATGCCGTGTTCAGTGAGAAAGTTCATAGTGGCAGCCGCCCGTTTCAGATTCTCAATGGTCGCCCACCGCTGGTATCCGGTGCTTTGCTGGGCCTTGATATTGTTCTGAATATCAATGAGCAGACTGACCTTCCCATTGCGCTGCCGGGGCTTCCTGGAGGGCCTGGGGCCTCCGGCAATCCGGGCGGCAACGGCTTCTTCCGTATAATCGGCGCCCAGAGTTTTGAGCCGGGTAAACCGCTCCTGGTTCGGCACCCTGGCGGAGATATACTTTCCCCGCTTGATTTCGTATCCTTCCCGCTGCAAGCGGGCAAGCAAATCTTCCAAGCTGGAGGATTTGGGGATTAGCCGGTCGATGGCGGCTTTCAGCTTTGCCTTGTAACTGGTGCCGTTCTGTGCGGCCTGATGCTCAATGTAGCTCTTGCCCTTATCCCGGCCAGGGACGATGACGGACAAGCCGTGTTCTCTGCACAGCCGATCACTGACCCGGCGTATCTCATGGTAGCTGCGCTTGTTGGAGTGGTAGTGCTTGTGGTCGGTGAAGCTGACCGCATTGAAGATCAGATGATTGTGAATATGCCCTTTATCAATATGGGTGGTAAGTACAAACTCGTACTTGCCACCCAATATTTCTTTTGCCAACTGCATCCCGATCTCATGGGCTTCCTCTGGCGACACCTCCCCAGGCTCAAAAGCTTGGATCAGATGGCGACCTAGGTGCGTGCCCTTGTCGATGGCATGGCGGCGCGTCCAGTCGAACTCAATGTCGGCGGTCTCGGCGGCGCATCCGAAGGAGGACACCAGCAGTTTTCCATCTGTCTTATCGGGATTGCAGATAAAGTCAATGGCCTCTTTCAGCGTTGACTTAATAGGATGCGTCTTTGTAACTGCCATATCTGATCCAGCCTTTCCCGGATTTCCTCCATATCGGCCTGATAGGTAGGTCCTCCGGCGTTGACTCGCTTGGCAATCTGATTGATGTTCCGGCCAGTGGCGGACAGGAGCTTGTTCATCTCCTTGATGTCCTTGGTGTCCACATAGATGATATATCCGTCAATCGCCATCTTCCGCAGGTAGGCACCGATCCTTTTTGTTTGGAGCTGGGCCATTTTCTGCTCAATTAGGGTGCGTTCTTCCGCTGTTACCGGGCAGCGCAGGATGATGGGGCGTTTTCGATTTACCATAGGGCGACACCGTCCTTTCTGCATAAGGGTTTGGGAGTATCCCAACAAGCAATTTTGTGTTTAGGGGCAAGGGGTTCCCTAAAGCAAAAATTCGCAAGTGTGGCCACACTTGCTGAGCTTGCTCAACGCTCCTCCCCCCGTAAATATAATGTCGGAAATACATTCGTCTGCCCGCAAAATCCCGGATTTTTCAAAAAGAAAAGGGCGGCAGAGCCGCCCTAGGAAAACGAAAACAGAGGGTGCTCACACACCCTCCGTTTCTTTCGCTGATTGTTTAATTTTCAGCGCTCCGTCGATTGCGCCCTCAATGACTGATAAATAGTGCTCCGGACAAAGCTTCAGTTTGTGGCTGACACGCTGCCGCTGTGCGCTTTCCTCCCGCATGACCTCTGGATTAAAGTATCGTTCCACGGGAAGTCCACACACTTTGATAAGCTGTATGATAACCGGCAGAGCGGGAATCGTATCCTCGTTCTCGATATTTGCGAGATACCGGGAGTCGATGTCGATGATTTCCGCCAATGCCCTGCGCGACAGATGCTTTGCGTTCCGTGCGGCTTTTACATCGGCACCGAAAGTTTCAAAACCGGGGCAATCTTCAATGTTCGCCATATAGCATCACCCACTTACATTGTATATTTCATACTTTGCCCGTGGAATGTTGCAATATGCTATATATCTACATTTTATAATTCATAATCTGGGGTTGCGCACCTAGTTTATCAGATACCAAGCAGCTTTCAACAGTTGGTCATTACAATATTGCATGAATCAAAAACTCAGTACATGCAATTTATTCTTCAACAATATATTTAGTTCGTTCAATATTAGCTTTTGCAATGGAAGGTATGTCGTCTTTTATGACTGTTATCTGCTGCTCAATTCCCTCAAGATAGCTATTTAATATTTTCAAACGCTGTGAAAGCAGACTTTGCGGATCATCTAACGCATCAATAAAAAATGCGGCAATCGAGAAAATGTTGGTATCATAGTCGAAGGACAAAATTGATTGCTGTAATGTTGCCACAAATTCTTGTTTCCCTTTGTCTGTAAGCGAGTAAATCGTCTTGTCGGGCATATTTCCATCCTTTTCAATGCTGCCATAAATATATTCTTTTTTCTCTAAGACTTTTAGTGTAGCGTAGACTGTCGAATTGGCGATGTTGTACCAACGATGAACATTCATGATTTGTAGTTGCTTGATAATTTCATATGGATTAAGCGGTCTTTGATTGATCAGACCCAATAACATAGTAGCAGATTTCGAGAGCATAACGCATACCCCTTGACTTTAGTTTTAAGTTGTAGTACTCTATATATAGAGTACTACAATATTATATTATAACTGTACCACAGATATAATCAAAATACAAGGGGGAGTAAAATGCCGCAACTAAATAAGGGTGGAAAATATGTATTTGGACTTTCCGCCATCAGCAATAGGCGAGAAATACTTTTTCCGGCAGAGACTCTTGAACAATATCCCGTTCAAAAAGAAGGACGCATTATTATTTTCACGGGGAGCAAAATCACGGGCGGATTTTGCGTGACCAGCAAACAATTACTTGGGCAATCAAAATTGAAGCACATATTAGATGATTGTCCCGCATTGTCACAGTACACGATTGATGAAGGAGAATTCGTTCGCTATAAAGGACGAGGCTATACTTGGCTGCATATTTCTCAAAACGGTGTTGTGAGGCTGCCCGAAAACACGATGCGATATTTGAATCTTTCCTGTGGGGATATTCTCATGTCGATTAAAAGCAGTGACATCGCATTTACAATGGGAGCAAGAGGACCGCTTATGGACAAAGTACATTCTTACCCCGGTCATATCAAGGAATATCGGGTTACTTGCTGCGGGCAATAAGGATATGAGTCATATTGAGTGAGTATTATGTCCTGTCTGCGGCAGTAAAACACGATTAAGAATCCGCAGCGATACCATTCTTGAAAATTTCCCATTGTTTTGTCCCAAATGCAAGCATGAAACTTTAATCGCAGTTCGACAACTAAATCTATCCATCGTGCAAGAGCCAGACGCTAAGACGCAGAGCCGATAACACAGAGAAAAAACTCCGATGTTATCGGCTCTGTTTTCACTTTTTCTGTGATCCCCTCGGTGGAAGAAAAGGAAAATGCTACGGGGTAGATAGCTTAATAAGAGGGCCAATGAAAAAAGTTTTGAAGTTCATTTTTGGTCAGTTGCCTTGACTTTTGCTATCATTAATAGTACTATTGATAATAGTAAAAGTGGAGGTGTCGTTATGTCATCAATCGATTTAGTTATACTTGGCATTGTTTTGGAGAAACCCCAAAGCGCCTATGACATTCAAAAGGATGTGGAGTACCACCATCTTTCTCGCTGGACAAAAATAAGTGTACCTTCTATTTATAGAAAAGTACTCCAGCTGAGCGATAAGGGCTATCTTCAAAGCGATATTGTCAAGGGCGATAAGTTTGCGGATAAGGCCATTTATTCCATTACCGATCAGGGCAGAGCGTATTTCAAGGAGCTGATGGCCTCTTGTGCCGCTGGCACAGTACCCTTGCTATTCGATTTCAATGTGGTCATTACCAATTTGAACAAGATGGA
>ENA-UOJD01002394-UOJD01002394.1-human-gut-metagenome-genome-assembly--contig:-P48-NODE-2394-length-15639-cov-6.699499_pt1 | contig 15639 bp, 10 predicted proteins | sample MGYA00242342_ERZ723889 | MGnify/ENA metagenome assembly ERZ723889
TCTTGGCGTCGCCCCAGTCCTTGGCGGAATAGTAGTTATAATAGGACGCGCGGGACTTATCGGTCTTCTTGATGCGGTCCTTTGCCTCGCTTTCGCTGATGCTGTTGCGGGCGGCCACGCGCTTGATGCGGCTTTCGAGCGGAGCCGTGATGAAGATGTTGATGACATCATCGCGATCCTTGAGCGCGTAGTCCGCGCAGCGGCCGATCAGAACGCAGGGGCCCTTGTCGGCGAGCTTTTTGATCGTGTCATAGGTCGCCAGGTACACCTGCTGTTCGATGGAGCCCTTGGGCGTCACATGGTTCATCGAGAAGGAATAGGGGTCCATCGCGATGGAATAGAGAAAGCTCTTCGGGCGTTCGTCAAAGGAACGGAACAGCTCTTCGCAAAGTCCGCTCTCCTCTGCCGCCTCCTTGAGCAGCATGTCGTCGTAATAGGCGATGCCGAGCTGCTTGGCAAGCATCGTGCCGATCTCGCGTCCGCCGCTGCCGTATTGTCTGCCAACCGTAATGACCATAAAGATTCCTCCTTTTTCGCGCCTTGAAACAAAATCGGTGCTATTTGGATTATAGCACCGATTTCGTAAGAAGACAATATTTTTTCCTGTTTCGATTTTGTAAAGGCGCGGCCTTATTCCGGAAGCGGCAGGCCGAGGCGGCGATACATCGTCTTTTTCACCGCGCGCAGAATATTTTCATAGCCCGTGCAGCGGCACAGATGGCCGGAGAGGAGCTTTCTGAGCTCGTCATCGGTGTAGAGGCGGTTCGTCTCCAAGATCTCGACCGCAGTCATGATGAAGCCCGGCGTGCAGAAGCCGCACTGGACAGCGGTCTCTTCAATGAACGCCTGCTGGATGTCGCTCAGCTCGCCGTCGGGCCCCATCAGGCTTTCGAGCGTGCGGATGTGCTTGCCGTCCGCCCAGACGGCGAGGTAGATGCACGAGTTGAATGCCTCGCCGTCGATGATGACGTTGCAGGCGCCGCACTCGCCGACCTCGCAGCCCTTCTTCACGGACGTCATATGGTAATCGTTTCGCAGCATATCGGTCAGCGACGCACGCACGTCGACCATTTTCTCAACGTCCTTGCCGTTTAAGTTGAATCGCACCAGCTTGTACTGACTCATTTGATGACACCTCCCGCCCGTTTGATAGACTCGATCAGGCAGCGCTTGGCCATTTCGACCGCGATGTGTTCGCGGAACGCCTTGGAGGCGCGCCAGCTGTCACGCGCGTGGATATCGTTGAGCACGGCGAGTGAGAACTCTTCCGCCGTCGTAAGTGTCAAGGGTTTATCCTTGGCAGCCGCCTCCGCGCTCGGGCAGCGCATCGGCACAGGACCGGCAACGCCGTAGGCGATGCGGGCGCGCTCAATAGTCTGCTTGTCGGGCGACAGGCGCACGTTCACGCTGCACCCGAGCGTCGCGATGTCCATCGCGTTTCTCATGGCGTACTTGATGTAGTAGCCATAGCAGTTTTCGTAGCTCGCCTTTGGGATGAGGATGGCGGTCTGGATCTCGCCATCCTCCACGCGGATGTCGACCTGACCGGCCTTGATGTAAAAGTCTTTGATGGGCAGGCGGCGGATGCCGTCCTTCCCCGTCAGCTCCACGATGGCCTCCCACGCATGCAGTGTGGAGGCGGAGTCCGCGCTCGTCACGCCGTTGCAGGTGTTGCCGCCGATGGTGCCGATGTTTCGGATCTGCGGGCCGCCGACCATGTCGACCGCCTCGCCGAGAACATTGATGTACTTCTGGATGATGGGGTCACGCGTGATGTGGGAAAAGCTCGAGAGCGAGCCGATGCGGATGTTTTCCTCCTCGTCGATGCTCACGCCGCGCAGCTCGTCGAGGCCGTAGATCGAGATGAGCTCCTTCCCGGCGCGTTTACCCTCGCGCATCTGCACGAGCACGTCGCTGCCGCCGGCGATGATCTGCGCCTCGGGATGCTCCAAGCGGAGGGCGACGGCGTTTTCGACGCTTTCCGCCTCATAGAGTGCTTTCATGTCATACATGGCTCACTTCTCCTCCTTCCAGCTGTCGTGGATGAGCCCCGCCTTGCTGAACTCGGCGTACAGAACGTGCGGGGTGATGGGAACGGTGTCGATGGCGACGCCGGTGGCGTTGTAGATGGCGTTGCGGATGGCGGGTGCGCCCGAGCACGCGGGCGGTTCGCCGAGCGCCTTCGTGCCGAACGGCGACGTCGGCTCGGGATTTTCGATAAACTGCGCCTCGAGATGCGGGTGGTCCATGAACGTCGAGAGCTTGTAGTCGAGAAGATTATTGTTGAGTGGGCGGCCCGTCTTCTCGTCGAATAAAAGCTGCTCGCTCATGCCAAATCCGATGGCCATGGACATGCCGCCGTGGACCTGCGCCTCGGCAAGCGCGGGGTTGATGAGCTTGCCGCAGTCGTGGACGTTGATGATCTTCTTGAGCGTCACCTTGCACATCGGGATATCCACCTCGACGTCGGCAAAGGTGCAGCCAAACGAATAGGCGTTGTTGCGGATGGTGTAGGTCGACTCGGCGGTGATGTGCTCGGAGTCCGCGGCGTTGTACTGCGCGGTCATCGCAAGGTCTTTCAGCGACATGAGCACCATGCCGTCGCCCTTGCGGATGATGTTGCCGTCGACGATGTCCATATTGTCGACCGCCTGACGGGTGAGCTTTGTCGCGTACTGAAGAATTTTCTGCCGCAGGAGCGTCGCCGTCTGGCGGATGGAGAAGCCCGCGACGTAGGTCTGGCGGCTCGCGTAAGCGCCGAGGCCTGCGGGCGTGATGTCCGTATCCTGACACGAGACGACGCGCACGTCGTGATAGCTCTTGAGGCCGACGGCCTCGGCCGTCATCTGCGCATAGGCCGTGTCCGCGCCCTGCCCGATCTCCGTCTCACCGCACTGCATCGTCACCGTGCCGTCGAGATTCAGGAGCATGCGGTTCGAGGACGTTTCAAGCGAGATGGGATACACCGCCGTGTTGTACCAGAAGGCCGCCACGCCGATGCCGCGGCGGACGGGGCCGATGTCCTTGGCATACTCCTCGCGCTTTTTGTCGTATTCGATGTACTCCTTCCCCTTTTCCAGACATTCGCGGAAGGAATCGTAGTAGTTCGTGTTACCTGAGAAGCCGTCGTGGAAGCCCTTGGGCATGATGTACTTCATGCGGTATTCGAGCGGCTCCATGCCAACGGCCTTCGCGCACTCGTCGATGTTCGCGTCGTCCGCGAACGACGCCTGCGGCATGCCGTAGCCGCGCATCGCGCCCGCGGCGGGGCGGTTTGTGTACACGGTGTAAGCGTCGCCCTCGAAATTGTCGCAGGGATAGATCTGCGGGAACGAGCCCATGGCCTTGGCGACGATCGAATGGCCGTGCGAGGCATACGCGCCCTGATTGGAGAAGCACTCGACCTTGCGCGCGGCAATCGAGCCGTCCTTATGGAGCCACGTGATGATATGGAAGCGGATCGAGTGGCGCACACGGTTACTGACGAATGTCTCTTCACGCGAGCAGTCGATGCGCACGCATTTTCCGTGCACCTGCGTAGAGCACCATGCGCACAGCGGCTCATAGAGCGCATCCTGCTTGTTGCCAAAGCCTCCGCCGATGTAGGGCTTGATGACGCGGATATCCGCCCACGGACGCCCGAGCGCCTGACCGACGATGCGGCGGATGATGTGCGGGATCTGCGTGGAGGACACGACGACGATGCGGCCATTTTCCTCGTAAGCGTAGCAGCCGTGGTTTTCAATGTGGCTGTGCTGCACGGTGGGGGTGTTGTACCAGCCCTCGACCTTGATGAGGCCGGGCTCTTTGATCGCCTGCTGATAATTGCCCTTGCGGATATCGGTGTGCTTCAGGATATTCCCCGGGAAATTTTCGTGGATGCAGGGCGCGTCGGGCTCCATGGCCTTCTGCACATCGAGCACAAACGGGAGTTCCTCATATTCGACCTTCAGCGCGCGCACGCCCTGCATGGCCGAGACCTCATCCTCCGCAATGACGACCGCGACGTCGTCGCCGTAGTAGCGCACATGGCGGTTCAAAAGATTGCGGTCGGCCACGTCCTGATGCCCCGGGTCCATCGACCAGGGATGGCCCGCCGTCGGGAAGCAGTGCTCCGGCACGTCGAAGCAGGTCAGCACCTTCACAACGCCGGGGATGGCCTCCGCCGCGGACTTGTCGACTGATTTGACAAATCCGTGCGCGATGGTGGAATGCTTGATGCGCGCATAGAGCGCACCGGCCGGCATCCGATCCTCATAGTATTTCGTGCGTCCGGTGACCTTGTCGAACGCATCGACGCGGATCTCGCTTTTTCCTACCTTGCTCATCTGTCTACCTCCTGTTCCGAGCAGCCGCTTTGTCGGTTTTGCTCGAAATCTGCAACTCCTTTGCTATTATTTTAGCACATTTCGCACAGCTTGTACAGTGCTGCATGCGTGATATAATACAAATGATCGCGGATGTACCATTTTTCCGCTTTTTTCTGCCGATTGGTGAAAAAGAAACGAATGACTGGTGATTTAATAGATGGATAACACGTTGAAAATAGGATGCGTGGTCATGGCGGCGGGCAATGCCGCGCGCTTTGGCGAGAACAAGCTCGCCGCGATGGTAAACGGAAAGCCGCTTATCGAGCATGCGCTCGATGCGATCCCACGGGAGAGCTTTTCCCGCGTGCTGGTCGTGACGCAGCACGAAAACGTGGAAGCGGCCGCCAAAAAGTTTGGCTTTGAAACGCTGCGGAACGAACATCCCGAGCGCGGCCAGAGCGAGACGATCCGCCTCGGCACGGCGGCGCTGTCAGACTGTGACGCGCTCTGCTTCATGGTGGCCGACCAGCCGATGCTCAAGCGCAAGACCGTCGCGCAGGAGCTTGAGTTCTTCCGCGCGCACAGCAAAAACATCGTCGGATTGGGACACAACGGCGTGCGAGGCAACCCTTGCATCTTCCCTGCCCGCTTCTTTCCTGAGCTTTTATCGCTCGAGGGCGATGTCGGCGGCAGCGCAGTCATCAAAAGACATTTAGATGATCTGCTGCTCTTTGAAGCACTGGAGACGGAGCTGCGCGACGTTGACACGAAGGAAGCGCTCGAAGCGCTTAAGAAACGCTGATCTCGCCGCGGAGATCTTCTTCCATTGCCTGCTTGATCTTCTCCTTGTCGTAGCCGCAGGAGAAGAGATAGTAGAGCTTGGCGACGGCGGCCTCGGTCGTCATGTCGAGTCCGCTGACCGCGCCCGCTTTTTTGAGCGCGCTGGACGTTTCGTAGGTGCCGAGCGACACCGCGCCCTGCGGACACTGCGAGCAGACCGTGAGCACCGTGCCGTTCTGAAACGCCTTGCGGATGATGGGCAGCAGCGCGTTCCCGTCGCCGGGGATGTTGCCCGCGCCGAACGTCTCGATGACGATACCGCGGAGCTTTTCGGTCATAATGGCCTCGAACAGCGAAAACTGAATGCCCGGAAATACCTTGATGACGCCGATGGGAATATTATCAAGCGTCTGGAGCTTGAGCCCGCCTTCCTGCCGCGGCAGGAGGGCGGCTTCGTTATATTTGATGGAAATGCCCGCCTCGGCAAGGCTCGGGTAGTTGGGCGAAACGAAAGCGATGAGTCCGTCGGCGGAGTATTTTGTCGCGCGGTTGCCGCGCAGCAGCTTTCCGCCGAAGTACAGGCACGTCTCACGCACGATGCCTTCCCCCGCAATCAGCAGCGCGGTGATGAGGTTGTCGCGCCCGTCGCTGCGAATTTCGCACAGCGGGATCTGCGAGCCCGTGAGCACCACGGGCTTGTCGAGCCCATCGAGCATGAACGACAGTGCCGAAGCCGTGTAGGCCATCGTGTCCGTGCCGTGCAGGACGACGAAGCCGTCGTAATCGTCATATTTCTGCGCGATCAGCTCTGCGATGCAGTTCCATTCGCGTACGGTCATGTTGGATGAATCCAGCAGCGGCGAGAGTTCATAGAATTCCCACTCCGGCATCTCCGGTGCGCGGAGGTCTGGAATGGCGTCGAGCGCGGCGCGGAAGTAGCCCGCGCGCGGCGCGTAGCCGTTTTCCGTGCGCGTCATACCGATGGTGCCGCCGGTATAGATGATGAGAACTCGTTTCATAGCTCTCTCCTGATTGTATTACTTTTTGTACGGCGTATGGTCGAGCGGCAGGCTGCGGCGGCGCTCGCCGTCGTAGCGGTAATACGCCTGCGCGATGGCCGGCGCCGTGGGGATGGACGTGATCTCACCGATGCCGATGGCGCCGTTGGCGAGGTTTAATCCCGGCTTGTCGATGACGATCGCCTTGATCTCGGGGATCTGATGCGAGCGGAACAGGCCGAGCGTGCCGTATTTTGCCGTGGGCTTGCCGTGGTCGAGCGGGTACTGCTCTGTCAAGGCGTAGCCCATGCTCATCACGACGCCGCCCTCGATCTGCCCTTCGCAGGACAGCGGGTTGATGGCCTTGCCGACATCGTGCGCGGCGACCATCTTTTTAATTTTGCCCGTCTCCTTGTCGAGAATGCACATCTGCGTCGCGTAGCCGTAGGCGACATGGCTGACGGGATTCGGCACGTCCGCGCCGAGCGGGTTCGTCTTGGCGTAGTATTCGCCGTAGAACTCCTGCCCTTTCAAGTCGCTCAGTGAGCGGTATTCCATCGCGTCGCGCAGCAGCAGGCATGCGCGGCGGCAGGCCTCACCGGTGACGAGCGTCTGGCGCGAGCCGGAGGTATCGCCGCTGTCAGGCGTTATGAACGTGCTGTTGCCGTCGTAGACGACCTGATCGCGCGTAAGCTTTGCGTTTGTCACGACGAGCTGCACCAGCACCGTGCCGAGACCCTGACCGATGCAGGACGCGCCCGCGCGGATGTGGACCTTGCCATCATCGCCGATGACGAGCTTGCAGCGCCCATAGTCGGGAAGACCGACGCCGACGCCCGCGTTTTTCATCGCGCAGGCAAGGCCGACCGGCTCGCCGTTTTTCACGGCTTCGTCATAGTAGGGCTTGATGGCCTCGAGCGTTTCGACAAGGCCCGTTTCGGGGCCGACGATCTGGCCGTTCGGCAGCACCTCGCCCGGGCGGATGGCGTTGCGGTAGCGAATTTCCCACGGGGAGATGCCGACAAGGTCGGCCATCTCGTTGAGTAGCGTTTCAGTCGCAAAGCAGGTCTGCGTCACGCCGAAGCCGCGGAACGCGCCCGCGGGTGGATTGTTCGTATAGTAGGCGTGGCCCTCGATTTCAAAATTCTCATAGTGATACGGGCCCGCGGCGTGCGTACACGCGCGCTCGAGCACGGGGCCGCCGAGTGAGGCGAAGCCGCCCGTGTCGGACACGACGCTCGCCTTTACGCCCTGAATAATGCCGTTTTCGTCGCAGCCCATCGTGAAGTCCATCCACATCGGGTGGCGCTTTGGATGGACGAGCAGCGATTCCTGCCGTGTGAGCTTCACCTTGACCGGCACGCGCGCGATGTATGCGATGAGCGCCGCGTGGTGCTGCACGGACATGTCCTCTTTCCCGCCAAAGCCGCCGCCGACAAGCATATTTTCGACCTGACAGTGCGCGAAGTCGACGCCAAGCATCGCCGAGCACTCGTGCTGGGTGGTGTGCGCGCTCTGGTCGGTTGTCAGCAGCTTCACGCCGCCGTTTTCAAGCGGAAGCGCGACGCAGCACTCGGGTTCCAAAAAGGCGTGCTCCGTCCACGGGGTCTGAAACTTTTCATGTAAGACGTATTTGGAATGTTTGATGGCCTCGTCTGCGTTGCCGCGCACAACGTGGCGGTGCGCCTGCAGATTGCCGCGGTTGCCCATGATGACCTCGGGCGCACCGGGGGCGGACGCCTCCTCAGGCCCGTAGACCGCGGGAAGCTCTTCGTAAACGACACGTACAAGCTTTTTTGCCTGCTCGAGTGTTTCTAAGTCGCGCGCACAAACAAGCGCCACCGCGTCGCCGAGATACTGCGTGATTTCCCCCTCGCCGATGAGCGTCGGCTGGTCCTTCTGGATGTGGCCGACGTTCTGCTGGCCCGGGATGTCCTTTGCCGTCAGCACGCATACGACGCCAGGAAGCGCTTCCGCCTCTTTCGTGCGGATGTAGAGCACGCGGGCGCGCGGGTACTGGCTGCGCACCGCGCCGCCATAGCACATGCCCTCAATATAGACGTCGTCGGGGTACTTGCCGTAGCCCTGCACCTTTTCGGCGACATCGATGCGGTGCACGCGCGAGCCGACCTGAAAGTCTTCCTTCTTTTCGGGAATTTTCCCCTCGCGTAAAATCTTCGCCGCAAGCAGGATGCCGTCGATGATCTTGACATAGCCCGTGCAGCGGCAGATATTGTTGCGGATGGCAAAGGCCGCCTCTTCGCGTGTCGGGTCGGGGTTCTGGTCGATGAGCCCCTTGGCCGAGATGACCATGCCCGGGATGCAGAAGCCGCACTGCACGGCTCCGGCCTCGCCGAAAGCGTAGGTAAAGGCCTCCTTCTCAAAGTCGGAAAGGCCCTCGACCGTGACGATATGTTTCCCCTCCAGCTTGTCTGTCTGAGGGATGCAGGCTTTCGTCGGCTTGCCATCGATGAGGACATGGCACGTGCCGCACGCGCCCTCACTGCACCCGTCTTTGACGCTGGTCAGATGCAGCTCGTCGCGAAGATAGCGGATGAGTTTTTGATTTTTCTCCACCGTAACCGGTGTACCGTTGACAACGAATGCAGCCATTTCAGATCTCCTGTTCACGAGAAAATCACAAATATCACAATTATTTTGGTTGCCTAACTAATTTTATTGTAGCACAGGCACAACAAAGACGCAACACAAATTCTAAATTCCGATATTCTTTTTTCGGAATCACGCTTTTTGCCTCAAATCCTTGACAAATTTCTCCTGATGGGCTAAGATGTCGCCGTACCTGCAAGGGGCGCTGGCGCAAGCCGGCTGTGATGCGGCGTATCGCCGTCGCTGTCCCTCGGACCTGATCCGGGTAATGCCGGCGTAGGAATGCAAAGAGTATCTTGCCTGAACTTTGCACCGTGACGTCGACGCCGCGGTGCTTTTTTGTGCCGCGGCGCGGGCAGGGATCATATTTTTAGGAGGAATCCCTTATGAGCAACACGTCCCCCCATTCCACCACCCGCCGCCTGACCGAAGGCGGCATCTGCATCGCGCTCGCCCTTGTGCTGAGCTATCTCAAAATTCCCATCGGTCTGTCGTTTGGCGGCTTCGGCGGCTCGATCACCCTTGTGATGGTCCCGCTCATCCTCTTCGCCGTGCGCTATGGCGCGCCCTGGGGCATCCTCGCGGGCGTTGCGTTCGGCACGCTCAAGTATTTCTTCGCCGAGGGCTTCGCCGTGAGCTGGGTGTCCATCATCTTCGACTATTCCGTCGCCTACGGCGCGGTCGGCCTCGCGGGCCTTTTCCGCGTGAAGGGCAACGACTATTCCAAGCTCCCGCTCGCTGCGTTTGTCGGCTGCCTCGGCCGCTTTGTCATCCACTTTATCTCCGGCGTGACGGTCTACGCACAGTATATGCCCGAGGAATTCATGGGCATGACCATGACCTCTCCCGTGTTCTACTCCGTGCTGTACAACGGCACGTATATGCTGCCGAACACGATCCTCGCCATCATCATCTGCGCGTTGCTGATGAAGCCCGCAGCGAAGCTGCCAAGCGCAGAGTAAAAAAAAATATGGCAGCGCGACAGCGCTGCATTTGTTCCCTGCGCCGCGCAGGGGTGCGATAATAAGGGAGGGGTATCTCTTTTTGAAAAAGAGATACCCCTCCCTTACACCCTCCCAGAGAAAATTTTCATTGCAAGCGAGCAGCTCGAAGAGGTGCGATGCTTGCCGATTGCACTTCCCTGCGCGCGGCGAAGCCGCGTTAGCATTGCTATACGATTTGGCCTACTTCTATCATCCGCTGCCGCTCTGCTCATCTTGTTTTGGTGCAGCCTAATCATCTGACAATGCATATCGTCTTGGTAGTGCGTACTGCGGCGAGCGCCAGCAAAGCCGCCTCGGCAGGCAATAGCAAATCTGTACAAGTCCAAAGTAGGCGGAAATTGCGTAAGGCTACAGAATCGCAGGCAAAGCGACAGCGAAGATAGAAGCAAACCAAGTCGTTTAGATACAACACCCATTAGGCACCTGATTCCGCAGGCCGCGCAGCTCTTCAAGTGCCAATCTGCCAATGCAAAGCCTTTCTCTTGGGATTCCAAAGGGGCCATTCTCTTTTGCGAAAGAGAATGGCCCCTTTGTCCCGTTCCCCTGCGCCGCGCAGGGGAAAACACGCTCCCCGCGCAGCGGGAATGTTGTATTTACTTCTTGCGCTCCACCAATTTCTGGTATTGTTCCGAGATCTTTTTTCGAATATTTTCGATCTCGCGGCTTCCTTCCTCCTGCGTGTCGAGGACGAAGTTCTTCGTGCCGAGTTTGAAAAACAGCATGAACGCCTCAGTCACCATGCGGCGGGTCTCGCGGTCGAGGTTTTTATAGGTCTTGAGCATCGCTGCGGCGCTTTTGAGCTTTTCCTCGGTGAGCTCGCTGAGCGTTTTTGCGCCCGAGGCGGTGAAGACGCTGTACAGCGCGTCGGCCAGCGCTTCGCGCTGCTGGGTGTTGAGCGAATCGGCCCAGGACGAGAGCGTTTCATCGACAAGCTTTCCCTCGCGGGAGAAGTCGTCGAGGTGGACAAACTGCGTACCCAGCACCTGCCAGGAAAACCCGTCATGCTGGTAAAGGCCGTCATAGGTCGAATGCACGACCTGATAGCGCTTTTCATGCTCCATCAGCATGCCGACGACAGACGTCTGCGGCAGGATGGTATGGATGCGGCTTGCGATGCGCTTGTGGCCCGGCGTCTCGCTGATGTCCCAGGCGAAGCCGGGGCCGTCGTTATTATGGACGGCGACAATACGCTCTTGGATCTCGCCGCTGCTCTTGGCCGCGCTGTAAACGGCGAGGTTGCCGCCCTTGGAGTGGCCGCCGATACGGATGGTCTTGTCGCCATACTGCCGCGCGACGCGCGCGACGTATTCGACCGCCTGCTTCTGCGAGGGGATCTCCTCCAAAAAGCCCATGTTGAGGTCTTCCTTCCACCCGACGATCGTATCGTCCGTGCCGCGGAACGAGATATAGATGCTGCCGTTGCCAAGGTCGATCGTCAGCGCCGCAAACTGCTGCTCGATGGAATCGTCAAGCAGCGCTGTGTAGCCGTTAAGCGTCATATTGCGAAAGCGCGGGCTCGTCATCAGCTTGCGCAGCATTTTCGAGATCGTGTCCGGCACGAGGACACCCATGGGGACGTCCTTCCCGCCATGGCGGGTGAAAAACGCCTCCGCCGCCTCGTTCAGCGGCAGGCCGCGCCCGAGCTCGGGCGGCGGCACGATGCCGTCAAAGTCGACAAAGCTCAGCTCTGCCAGAATCAGCGCGTCCACCTCGTTGAACGGCGAAATTTCGAGCGTCAGATCCCCGCGCCAGTCCAGATAATCCATCAGATTTGCCATTTGTTACCTCCGGGTCAACTTGTTCGTTCTTTTATTTTATGGTATGCCGCGCAAAGCCGCTGCGCCATAGGCGCTGTGCGCGCTTCAAAAGCGCTTCACGCGTGTTTTCGAGTTTTTCCGCTGCGACCTCATCCAGAAGCCGTGCAAGCACCGCGCCGATCTCACGCCCGCGATAGCCGAGGACGGCGAGGTCTTTCCCGTTGATGCCCAACTCGTGGATCGAACAGCAGGCGTTTTCAGCGATCAACTCGTCATAGACCTTCTGTGCCGCGAGCCAAGGCGCCTGCGCACGCGCCAAGCCATCCGGGGCCTTGGCGGCATTGTCCGCCCGCTTGGTGAGCAGCAGATCTGCCGTCACCTCCCTACCGCGCTTTGCCATCTCGCGGTGTATGGCCGCGCGCTCGGGCGGAAACATATCGTCGAAGCATTCGAGCTGCGCACGAACGCTGTCGCGCAGCGCCTTTTCAAAGTGCAGCCGCGCCATGATGTCCTCCGCCATTTGAGCGGAAATCGCCGTGTGACCGTAAAAATGTCCGACGCCCTGCTCGTCAAACGTCCGGCACAGGGGCTTACCGAGGTCATGGAAGAGCATCGTCCATCTCAGCTCCCGCTTTGGCGGCACGGCGGCGACAGCGCGCGCCGTGTGACCCCAGACGTCGAAGCAGTGGTGGTAATTGCACTGGTCAAAGCCGACGCAGGGTGAAATCTCCGGAATCGGCACGCCCAGAATGTCGGGAAAGGTCAAAAGCGTCTCCCCCACGTTCTCACCGAGCAGGAGCTTGTTCATCTCCTCATACACGCGCTCGTGCGCGACATGGGCGAGTAGGCCGCGCGCCTCATGCGCGGCGCGGGCGGTCTCCTTCTCCGCCGAAAAACCGAGCACGGAGCAGAAGCGCACGAGCCGTAAAATGCGCAGCGCGTCTTCCTCAAACCGCCGCTTCGGCTCGCCGACGCAACGCAGGACGCCTGCTTTCAGGTCTTCCTGCCCGCCGTAGGGGTCGACGAGCGTGCCGTCCGGCGACAATGCGATGGCGTTGACCGTGAAGTCGCGGCGGGCAAGGTCCTCTTCAATGCTCGTGCCGAACGTGACGGAATCTGGGTGGCGGTTATCCCTGTACGCGCCGTCGCGGCGCATCGTCGTGAGCTCAATGGGCAGTCCCCCGCTCACGACCGTCACCGTGCCGTGCTGTAATCCCGTCGGGTGCGCCCACTCGCCGAAGAGGCGCAGCACCTCCTGCGGCAGGGCGTCGGATGTCATGTCGTAGTCGGACGGCGCTTTGCCTCGCAGCATTTCGCGCACGCAGCCGCCAACCAGGTACGGCGAATAACCCGCGCCTTGCAGCGTGGTGATGACCGTTTCGACTTCCTTCGGTAAAAAGAGCATGGAACCCTCACAAAAAATCAAATTTTTAGCATTGCACTCCGTTCACCGCTATATTATAATAGAAAATCCATAAAAAGTAAATCTCCTGTGCTCTGCACAAGGAAAGGATTTGATACAATGACTAATCAGAAGGATATTTTCTCCTATCTCGTCCCCGGCAAGTGCGCGCATCTGGCCGGCATCGGCGGCGTTTCGATGAGCCCGCTGGCCGAGGTGCTGCACGGCATGGGCCTCAAGGTCCAGGGCAGCGACATGAACGACGGCCCGTCCGTCGAACATCTGCGCTCGCTCGGCATCCCCGTGGCCATCGGCCATGCGGCGGACAACCTTGGCGAGTGCGACTTTGTTATCCGCACCGCCGCCATCCACGACGATAATCCCGAGATCTCCGGCGCGGTGACGCGCGGCATCCCCGTTTTCGAGCGCGCGCAGGCTTGGGGCGCTATTATGAAGGGCTACAAAAACGCCCTCTGCATCTCCGGCACGCACGGCAAGACGACGACCACTTCGATGGCGACGCACATCTTCATGGCCGCGCAGAAAGACCCGACCGTCATGATTGGCGGCACGTTACAGCTGCTTCATTCCGGTTATCGCGTCGGCAAGGGCGATACGATCATTGCCGAGAGCTGCGAATACTGCAACTCGTTTTTGAGCTTCTTCCCCACCGTCGCGGTCATTTTGAACGTGGAGGCCGACCATCTCGATTTCTTCAAGGACTTAGCGGATGTGGAGCACTCGTTCCGCCGCTTTGCAGAGCTCGTCCCCATCGGCGGACACGTCGTCGCCAATATGGACGATCAGGGCGCGCGCGATGCGCTCAAGGGCATCTCCCAGCCCATTTTCTGGTTCAGCTACGATGATCCCGCCGCGCAGTGCCGCGCGGAAAACGTCGTCTGGACAGACGGGCTTCCGAGCTTTGACATCTATATCCGCGGCAGTTACTACGCTCATGTTTCTCTGCGCGTGGGCGGCAAGCACAACGTGATGAACGCACTGGCCGCGGCGAGCGCCGCGTATCTTCTCGGCGTCAGCGGCGAGGCCGTCGGTCTCGGCCTTGCAACGTTCACCGGCGCGGGCCGCCGCTTTGAGTACAAGGGAAGCTTCCACGGCGCGGACGTCTACGACGACTACGCCCACCACCCCGGCGAGCTGCACGCGCTGCTCGAAATGGCGAAGACGCTGCCCTACAAGCGCATCATCTGCGCATTCCAGCCGCACACCTACACGCGCACGAAGGCGCTGTTTAACGATTTTGTCAAGGAGCTGCGCGTACCCGACGTCGTCGTGCTGGCAGAGATCTACGCCGCGCGCGAGCAGAACGATATCGGCATTTCGTCTATGGACCTGAGCCGCGAGATCCCCGGATCCGTTTACTGCCCTACGCTCGACAAGGTGACTGCCGCGCTCGCGCGCATCGCCTGCCCGGGCGACCTTATTTTGACCGTCGGCGCGGGCGATATATTCAAGGCCGGCGAAAAACTGCTGAAAGAAGAGAAATAAAGCAACATGGAAATCTCCCCGATCTATCACAATTCCCGCCCCGAGGGTAAGCTGCCCGCGCAGGAAGCGGCAGCGTTCGACTTTCTGGATTCCCTCGGCATCGACTATGAGCGCGTGACCCACGAGCTGGCCGACACGATGGAAAAATGTGACGATGTCTCCGCTGTGCTCGGCGTGGACGTGTGCAAGAACCTCTTCCTCTGCAACCGGCAGAAGACGAATTTCTACCTTTTATGTATGCCGCCGCACAAGGCGTTTCATACGAAGGACTTGAGCCATCAGATCGGCTCGGCCCGCCTGTCGTTCGCGCCGGAAGAGCAGCTTTGGGACTTGCTGCACTGCACGCCGGGTTCAGCGACGATCCTCGGCCTGATGAACGATGATGAAAACCGCGTGCAGCTGCTCATCGACAAGGAGACCTATGAGGCGGAGTACTTCTCCTGCCACCCGTGCCTCTGCACCTCGACCATCAAGCTCAAAACGAGCGACGTCAAAAATATGCTGCTGCCGAAAGTGCACCACGAGCCCATCGTCGTGGAGCTGTAAGAGGAAAAATCAAGCAAAAAAGGTTCCGAAGAGACTTCTTCGGAACCTTTTATATGAGCTCTTTTACTGTAAGGTATATCGGCTTGTCAACGTCCGCGTCAGAGCAGGTACAGACGCCGGTGGTGTAGTCGGGGAACGGTTCGAGCGCGAAAACGCGCTCATTCGGGAAGCTCGGCATTTCCCTGTCCCGCAATGCGACGGCGCTGATCCCCGCGCGCTTGCAGCGGCTCTCCCGCTGCACCCAGAGGCGCCAGAAATCGGCGTCATTTGCCGCGTGAAAGCGCGTGCGCATCGCGCCGCTCACAGGGCGAAGACACTCGATATCCGCGCCGATTGGCTCGTTGTGAACAGCCAGCAGCGCAGCGCCGCGCGTGTGGCTCAGGCTGAAATGAACGTCCGGATGCGAAGCAAAGTACGGCTTGCCGTGCTCGCCGCAGGAAAGCTGCGGTAAGTCCTCCAAGCCGTAAAGTTCATGCAGTGCACGGCAGAGCAGCGCGCAGGCGCAGAGGGGTTCCGATGTTTTGATGCGGTCTTGCCGCTCAGGTGGCAGAAAACGCGCGAGCGTGGACCGTTCCGCTTCTGAGAGCGGTCGATCTAATTTTACCGCATACAACCGGATATTCACGATGTTCCGCCCCCTTTGCGCAGCGATTCCTGCGGAAATTATAGGAGAAATGGCACGGTCTGTCAAATTTTCTCCGCGCAGAAAAATTTTTTCGAAATTTT
>ENA-UOJD01002404-UOJD01002404.1-human-gut-metagenome-genome-assembly--contig:-P48-NODE-2404-length-15596-cov-11.080690_pt1 | contig 15596 bp, 14 predicted proteins | sample MGYA00242342_ERZ723889 | MGnify/ENA metagenome assembly ERZ723889
CCTTATAAAATTTGATACTAATATTAACCTAGTATCTTAGGTACTCTAAAAAGTTTAATACTAATATTTTCTTCTTAAAACTTTTTAGTCAAGTGCTATATAATCTATTATTAATTTAAGTACAACCTTAAATTAGTAAGTTATATGCACCTTGCAATTTGATTTCTAAATACTTTTTATTTTTTTGGTTTTTTTGCTCCGTATTTAGATCTTGCTTGCATTCTGTCTTTAACTCCTGCAGTATCTAATGTTCCTCTGATTATGTGATATCTAACACCTGGAAGGTCTTTTACTCTTCCTCCTCTTATTAGAACAACACTATGCTCTTGTAAGTTATGTCCTATTCCTGGGATATAAGATGTTACTTCATAACCATTTGAAAGTCTAACCCTTGCTACTTTTCTTAAAGCTGAGTTTGGTTTTTTAGGTGTTACTGTTTTTACTACTGTACATACACCTCTTTTTTGTGGTGAACGTCTATCAGTCATCTTTTTCTTCATAGAATTGTATCCATGTTGTAAAGCTGGTGCTGTAGATTTTGTTACACCTGTTTGTCTTCCTTTTCTTACTAATTGATTAATTGTTGGCACTTAAATTTCACCTCCTAAAATATTTTAACCGTTAGTATATTTGCCTTTTTGGGCTTTTATACTAACGGTTAATATTATATCATTTACACATTCATAAGTCAATAATAATTTATTAGGTAAATCTAAATATCTTAAAATTATTTTTCTTTACCATGTTCTATCGCTTTTAATTTTTCTGTTGCTTTTTCTTTTGAATCTAATAATTTATTTTTTGCTGATCTAATAGCTGCTTCTTTAGTAGCACTAATTTTAGTCGTTACAGTTCTAACACCTTTAGCAGCTTTTTCTGTTAGTGATTTAAGTTGAGCAACTACTATATCTTTACCTTTTACAATTGCTCCTTTACCTTTTGATGTAATTCCTGTAACTCTATTTAATGTACGTATTTGTCTATTTTTTATTGCATCTTTTATTTTAGGTATCGCATTTTTTGCTGCTTCTAGTTTTGATTTTATTGGATCTATCACTCGTTTATTAAATCCTTTTTCTCCGCTAAATTTAGCTGTAATTCTTCCTACTAAAGCTTTCAATTTGCTTTGTTTTTCTATTTTTGCAATTTTATTATTTTTTTCTCCAGATATTTCTTTTTTATCAAATTTAAATTGTTCTTTTGCTTCTTTTTCTGCTTCTTTAACTTGTTTTATAGCATCTTTTGCTTCTATTATATCTGCTTTTAATTGAGCTATTTTACTTTGATTTTCGTTATATTGTTGTCCTACAGTAGATTTAGCAAAATCCTTTTGGTAATTTTCTAATTCTGCTGTTCTGCTGTTAACTTCTTCTAAATTTCCTGCTTTGGCAGCACGAGCTATTTGAGCTTCACAAGACTTTACCATTTTTATATATGCCTGGTATATTGGTGTGTTTTCTAAGTCATTTTTTTCCTTTTTGGCTTCTGCTAAACTTAGTCTGGATTCAGTTGCTTTTGCCTCTAATTCTTGCCTTTGTATGTTATACATGTCCATATCCATTCTATATGAATCTGCAAAACATTGTGCCACTTCTTCATATTCTTGTTTTATGTCGTTTATTTTTCCTTTTCTGTCTGTATATCCATTTGAAGCATTTTTTACGAATTCACCTATCTGATTTGTTATATCATTTACTGTTTTTTGAGCTTCTTTTTTTGCTTGCGCACCTTTTGCCAATGCTAAATTTTTTTGTGCAGTACATAGTTCTTGAAGTATATTTAACATTGATTTATTTAATTCTTCTTCTCTTTTTTGTTGAGCTTGTATTTCTTCCGGACTTAAATTTTCTTGCATAATAGACCTCCTATATAATTTTTAATTATTTACATCTAAAATAGTATCAATTTTATTTTCTAATTCTTCACATTCTGATTCTAAATCATCTATAATTTTTTCTCTTTCTTCTATTGACATATTTTCAATATCAATTAATTTTCCTTTATAGATAATCTTTCCAAAGTTTTCTTCTGTATTCTCACTCATTTTTTTCCCTCCTAATCCATTTTTTATAATTATACAACTAATGCAATGACTTTTCAATAAAAAATTTGAAAATTGTTACATTATGTTGACTTTTAGTTCTAAATGTTATATAATTTTCTCATCCTACATCCTATTAGGAAGGTGATTTTATGAGCTCAAAAATTTCAAATGCATTTTCTACAGAAAATGGTATTCTTCTGTTTTTTCCTAATACTGATAAAGCTCTTTATACTTATTATGATGATAAGAGCAATATTATGTTTAAATTACTTAATTCAGAAAATTGTTCAAACGAACTTATTTCTGCAAATAATTCATTAATAATACGGATTTTTCTTTGTATTATTGCAATTACAATTTCCATATATTTTAATAAAATATTTTGCGGATTTTTCTTTGTTTTGACAATTTCGAGGCATTTGTCAGCATTTATTGAAATCGCAATTTTCAATTCCAAAATGAAAAGATTTCATGGTGCAGAACATAAAATTATAAATTGCTATAATAAAGGAAGATGCCTCCCTACATTGGATGAAATAAGAAAATCATCTATATTGCATAAAGATTGTGGCTCACAAAAAGAATTTAATTTATTAATATCTAGACTTATAGTCTTGGTATTACTTGTTTTTGGTAAGAAATATATATTATATTGCTTTATTATATATATCTTTTTACCAATAATCTTAAATTTTTTGAAGCTAACTTTATTTGCTCAATTATTAGTAGTGAAAGTTCCAACTGATTATGAGTTAGAACTTGCATCAGTAGCAATAAAAAAGTATGACGAAATGCAGAAATACCTATAAGCTCAAAAAACGCATGATGCTATTTTATATCATGCGTTTTTTATTTTTGCATCTTAAATATTTTTATTTTGGTTTTTTATCATTATCTTTCATCATAGCTGTTTTCAGCTTTTGTAAAGCTAATTTCTTTTCCATTATTTTTTGGCTTTCCATTTAAGTCAACATCTATTGTTGATTTTTTTCCCTTTGAGAAAAACGGAAATCTTGCTTGTTGATATATTTGAGCAATCATACTTGCAGCACCAGTAAGAACAATTTTTTCACCTTTGACAACAGCTTTTATTGAACTTGGAATATGTTTTATCCAATTTATTACAGATTCTCCTTTACTTGATGTAACTGATTGTACTGGTGTTGTAATAGGTGTTGTTGTTGGAATTGATGTTGTAACTGTTGCATTTGAATTTATTGGATATAGCTCTTCTCCAACTTTTTTTGTAACTGTAGTTGTAACTTCTCTCACTGAATCTAGTGGAACATTTGCAGCACTCCAACCTTTTCCCATAGATGTTCCTTTACCATATGCTAATTGCATAGTATCATTTGAAAATTGTAATTTATTACTACTATTACTTAAAGCCTGCATATACTTTTGCTTAATGTCATCTGGTAATAAATCTGCTAATTTTGATATAGGTGTATCTGGTGTTATATTTAAATCTTGATATGCTGAGGCAAATTCTGAGCAATTTGGATGAGAATCTATGTATGCTTTTATTTGCATATCTCCTATAGAATATGAGATTGTATCGCCTGTTGTTGGATCTGTAAATCTAAAGTTTACACCTTGAACGACTGTATCATTTGCATCAAATACTCCTGGTTGATGTGCTGTATGTGCTCCTAAGTCAGAAGACCAATATGCATTGTCTCCTCTTACACAATCTCCAACCTTTGCATGAGCATAATCCATTTGCACAGTTTTTGTTTCTGTAACTTTTCCATATACATCTCTAACTCCATATATAGTTTGATCTGTCGTTTTTGGTTGCTCTGGTCCATATATTTGTTGTGAACCACTTTGTTGTTGTGCTCCATTTGCTTGAATATTATCAGAATTCTTAAATATTGGTGAATTTGAAAGAACATATTTAGCACCAACAATCGTTGTAGCTCCCAATATTTTAAGTGCTCTATCTATAGTTTTAGTTTTACCTCTTTTTATATTTTGACGGCTAACATAATTTGTCCAAAGTGTTTCGCCTTGTGTACCATTAAAATCATAAGCATTAGATACATCTTGTACTGTACCATAAGCTGCTGGTGCAGTTCCTTGCTTTGGAGTGAATTTATTATTAATTCTTGCTTTTCCGCCTTCTACAAAAGATTCAGACATTACTTCTTGGATTTCCGCAGGATCGCTCTTTCCATATAATAATGCAGATCTTCTAATAGCTTCTGATCTAGTTTTTTGTTTAAATGCATCTGAACTAATATCAGTTTTAAGTGTAGCTGCTCTATGTACATCTCCATACACTTCTTGGCTCCTAGCTACATTTCTATAGGCTACATTTCTTATTGCTTGATTATTTCTAGCCTTTTTTTGCTCTTCAAATAATTGAGCTCTCGCAAATCTAATATATTTATCTTCTATTGATGTATTAACTTCTCTTATTCTATCTCTTAAAAGCTTTTCATTTAAACTTACTTTTTCTCCATTATCTTCTACTTTTAAATTGAACCAACTTTTAAACCATGCACCAAATGCTGTTGAGCCATTTTGCATATAATATTCTTGTCTAGCTTCTTTTCTGGCTCCGGATCCTACTTTATATGGTGTTGGCATTCCATAAGTTCCTGTAACTTTTGCTCCAAGATATCTTGCTCCAGCTAATCCTAGTCCCCAACCTGTTTCAACTATTCTAATTGGTAATGATGCAAGACCTGCTAAATTTGATACTGCTGTACGTATTACATGTCTTTTTCCATCTGCTTTTGGTTTGAAATTTGTATATTTAAAGAATGCTTTTATCCTATCTCTAGCTGTTATCTCACCTTTTTCTTTATTTTTTACCATCATTGCAGATCCACCAGTTTTTAATATAGCAACTGTATCTTTTGCAGCAAAATGAGAACTATTATAGTTTTGTACATAATCAGCATCTCTTTTATGTAAAACTTCATATTTTGCATCCAATTCTTTTACAAGTTCACTCATTCTTTCTTTTATTTCTTCTTCAGTTTTTCCATCTGCTCGCATTTGATTTCTTTCTGATTCTATAGTTCGTTTATATTCATCATCATAGTATGCAGCTATTCCAATTTCTTCATATTGACCTAGTTTTTTTGCTCTAGATTCCCAAGAATCTATTTGCATGAATTGCATGTCTTTTTCTTTACCTTCATAATCATCTATATGTTCATAATTAAATTCATAATCGTTTCTTTCAAATAGTCCTGTTTCAACATTAAAGATTTCTACACTTCCTTGTTCTGGAGTTTCTGTCATATGTCTATTTTGTTCGAATTTTTTCCACATTTCTTTATATGTTTTAGCATATTGTCTGCTTAATTTACTATCAATTCCACTCTTAGCTCTTGCATCTTCTTCACGTTCAGCTTTTTCTTGCTCTATTTCTTGTTTTTTTGTTGCATTTTCTGGATTTTCTAATGCATCTAAATAAAGTTGTCTATCATCAGGATTTCTAGATATTACTTCATTTTCAAGTTCTATTATATCCATTTGTTTTTTAAATGTATCTCTCTTAGAATTTAATACATTTAATTCATTTGAAATATAATCTGCTCTATCTTTTATTTGTTTTAATATATTATCTATTTGTGCCTTTCCTGCAGGAGTTTTGATATCTATTGTGGCTATATCTGAAGGTAAATTAACTATTATATCATCATCTTTTAAATTAGTTTTATTCCCATCTGAATCTTCAAACTCAAATTTACCATTTTGACATTCTATTAATTGAGTTCTTATAGCTTCATATTGGCTATCAATAACATCTTGAACAGCAGTTTTTGAATCTCCTGAAGATATTTTTGAATCTTCTGTTATATCATCTATTGTTGAAGTATTAAATCCTTTCGATTTTAAATCATCAACAGATTGTTCTATTTCTTTTTTCCAATCTTTAATTCTATCTGTATATCTTGGATCTACTGAATATTTTTTAATATTTTCAATATTTGATATTACTTTATTTAGTTGATCTATGTAATCAGTCCTATTTTCTTTTGTTGAAACTGAAGTATCACTAAGCAAAACATCTTCCATAAAATCAGATTTTTCTTTATTAGTTTGTTTTTCTTTTAATTCTACATTAGTATTATCAATATATTCTTGCAAAGCATTTATATATTCCGTTTGCTCTGGATCTTTTTCTAATAATGCTTTTCTAACATCAGCAGTTTTTAAGAATGTTTCCCCACATGATTCAAATGTTGCCCATAGTGCAGCATATTCTGGAGTTTTAGTTAGATCTTCTAATGATACTCCTTTTTCTTGAGCTTTTGCTTCTAATTTTTCTTTTATTTTAGAATAAACTTCATGAAAAACATTATCATATTCGGTACTTCCATCACTTAATTCTATGTCAAAATTACCTTCAAAAGTTTTCATTATTTCAGAAATAAGTTGCTCTGCTTCATCATTTTTACCAGTATTTAATAAATTCTCAAAATCGCTAACAATTGAATCTAATTCTTCATTTATTTTATCAAATGAAATACTTGCCATTTTTCCAATATCCCCCCTTTTACTTATGATAATTTAGTTATTATAATAGATTTTATTTTATTTATTTGTTCATTATATGCTAATAATTGTTCTGTTGATGCTTTTTTTAGATTTTCTTCTGTCATTAATTCATTTACTTTTTTCAAAGCTTCTGTTAATTCTTTTATTTTATCATTCATACAATACTCCTCCTTGTATTCATTTTATTTTATCTTTCGTCATTATGCATTATTCTTGTATCTTTTGCTGGCATATTTACTCCATTTGTATGTCTTTCAACATTTTCTGTTAGACTTTCTTTTTTTACTTTAGCCTTTTCTTCATCTGATAATAATTGATATCCTAGTTCTTCATATGCTACCTTGTTCATTGAATCTATAAAATTAGGATCAATTGCACTTTTTGTTTTATCAGCTCTATGTGCTTGAGCTTGTCCTGCTTCATATAGCCTATGTTGCATTGGCGCTTTTATTTTTATTCTATCAAAAATTCTTTGAATTGCATTTCTATTACCTGATGAGTTTTCTGGATTATTCATCAATTCTCTGCCTGCTTCAATTTTTATATATTCATTTTTTCTTTCATTTAACATTTTTTCTTCAATTTTTTCTCTATGTTTTTTTAATACTCTTCTTGGCGCAAAAAATCTTGATAATGCTGTTCCAATTTTATTCTCTTTTAGGAATTTTTTTAATTCTTTCTTAATGTCTTTTTCTTTTCCATTATAATAATTTAAATCTTCTCGAATATCCTCTAAAGCTTTACTTTCATTGAATGTTTGTAAATAATGATTTCTTGTATCTTCATCTTCAATATCTTTTACTTCTATTATTTTTTCTATAATTGGTTTGTCATAATCAGGAATTTTTATCATTTTTGGATTATTTTCTTCTTCAGCATCTAAATATATAGGATTTCCATCGGAATCCTCGGCTTGAACTTCTTTTTCTTCATATTGAGGTATTCCTGCTTCATTTATCGCTTGAACTTCTACTATTTTAGGTCTTTGAACAATTTCACCTGTATCTTCATCTTCTACTTCCTCTAATTCAGGTTGTACTACTGAGCTTTCTATATTATTATTATGTTCTTGGCTTGCAATTTCATTATACTTTTGTACACTTTGTTTTCTTACAGAAATTAGGTTTCTTTGCTCTTGAATTTTCTCATCTGCTTCTTTATTTATAGACATATGTATATCAGTAAGATATTTATCTACTTTTTTTCTTGCATTTTCTTTATCAGCTGCTGAAGCACTTGCATTTGTGATTTTTGAAAGTGCATCCTCTAATTCACTACTTATTTTAAATTTTGTTTTTGCTGCTGAATCTAATTTTCCTACTTTATCTGCTAAGTCTGCATATACACCATTTTGTACGTTTTCTATTGCTGTTAATTGAGTGTCAATATCTGTTTTAACACTTCCTCTTTTAGCGTCTGTTTCCCAATCTACAAAAATATCATTATTTACACCCTTTACATTTAATGTTTTTATTCCTTCTGCTAGATATTTAAGATTATTTTCTGCTCTTTTTATTTTTTTATCTAAAGATGCTTTTTCTTCTGGAGTAGATCCAGTTTTACTTTTTAAGTCATTTAATTGGTCAATTTGATCTTTTGCAACTGTAAGCATAGTTATTGCTTCTTTACAATCAGTAATTTTAGTCCAAGCACTTTTTTGCTCATATACTCCTGTTTTTATTATTGAATCTCTTCCTATTAAAGATTCAAATTCATGCTCTTTTCTTCTTTTTTCTGCTCTTGCTTCTTCAATCACTTCTTCACTATGTTGATTAGCTGCATTTATTTGATTTTTAAATTCTTCTATTGAGAAATCCCTTGCTAATAACTCTTCTAGCAATTTTTCTTGTTCAAATATTCCTGTTAATATTTCATCCATGCTTCCAACAAGAGCTTCTCTTTTTGTTTCATCTGATAAATGATGAGCACTTATATCTTGATTTACTAATTCAGATAACTTAACTGCTACTTCCATTACATCTATTGTATCAGTTCCTATATCAGTTATATTTCTTCCATTTTCATCTACAGTAACAATCTTACCATTAAGATCTGAAGTAATCTGATCTACAACAGTTTTTACTTCATCATATTTTGCATCACTTAAAGCTCCTTCAATTGCCTCTAAAAATTCATTGAATTCTTCTCCTGTTAAATTTGATATTTTAAAATCTTTTAATTCCATATACATTTACAATTACATATTTATTTGTAATTGTATCCTCCTTTTTTTTCATTTTTTATTAATTTTCTTAATTATTTTTTATCTGATGTTTTTTTTGTTGTAGCCAATAACATTAAAGCTTTTAACTCATCTAATTGAACTAAATATTTTGCTAATTGCTTTGCTGATGCTCCTGCAATTTCTTCTTTTGTTATTTTTTCTTGTAATGCTTTCATTCTTTCAGATAAATTTTTAACATCTTCCATATACAAAATCCACCTTTCTATTTAACATAACAATATATTTCAATTTTAACATTTTTTTTTTATTTATGCAATATTATTTTACATAATTCTTGTTTTTTTTCAAAAAATGTGATAATATTATTTTAGTAATTTATTTTAGTTGGAGGTATTATGCAAAAAAAACAAGAAAATAAATCAAATTCATCAGCTCAGCATTCCGCATCTTATTATCAATATAAATTAAATAAAGCTTTAGAAACAGCACGTAAAGAGGACTCTTCTGTAAATAAACCAAACATTGTACCTAATAAATCTGTTCCACCCAGAAAAAGCACTATTGCTAAACCTTCTCACAGAACTGAATACAATCGTTCAACAGAATTTTCTTCAAATAAAAAAACATCTAAAGTTCACATTATAATAGATCCAGTTGCTGGAAACTATACTTTATTAGATAGTAATTTGAGGTTTGTTGACTCTATGCATTCAAACCCATTATTTAGTTTTTTTACACAACATCATAATTTGAAAAAATTCAAAAAACAATTGAAAAATGATTTTAAACTATATAAAAAGTATTGTAAACAAACTAACAAAAGTCTTAACCCTGATTTTAAAGAAATGTTTAGTTTAACTAAATATTATTTAAAACTTTGCCCTGATGCAGATTATCAAATTCTAGAGCTTTTACGAAAAAATATTACTAGAATAAATCCATCTTACGCTAATTATCAAACAGCTTGTGCAGAATATTTATATGAACTTGCACAATTAAGAGATGGTGATCCATCAAAATTACCTTTTGATATAAACTTTTGTTGTGATAAAATATGTAGTGATCATTCATATATATCTTATAGGTTTGATCCTGCTCCTGATCCTGTTCAAAGGTTTAGAACAATATATACCAGACAACATAATTTACAAAATGAATTTCAATCGGATATTAGATGCAACACATCAATTTCTAATACAAAGTTTTCTAAAGTTCGTACTGTTCGCACGACTAATTCTCGTGATAGATAGAAAACTTTAAAATAAAAAATTTAAGTGTTCATATATTAACAAAATTTAATATATGAACACTTTTTCAAATTCTACGCTCTTTTAATAATTCTATTTCTTTTTTATATCCATCTAATTCGTTAGGTGTTTCTAAATAAAATGGTAGTTCCTTTATTCTTTCATTATTAATAATTTTTGTTATTGCTTCTAACCCAATTTTTCCTTCACCTATTTTTTCATGTCTATCTTTGTGACTTGCTTTATCATTTTTACTATCATTTAAATGTATGGCCTTTAATTTTTCTAATCCAATTACATTGTCAAATTCATCTAATACACTATCAAAATCAGTTACTATATCATATCCAGCATCCCAAATATGACAAGTATCTAAGCATACTCCTATTTTCTCTTTTAAATCAATTTTATCTATTATTGCCTTTATTTCTTCAAAATTTTTTCCCACTTCACTTCCTTTACCTGCCATAGTTTCTAATAAAACTGTTGTAGTCTGCTCTTTTGTTAAAATTTCATTTAACATTTCTGATATATAATCTATTCCAATTTTTACTCCCTGCTTTACATGACTTCCTGGATGAAAATTGTATAGATTTCCTGGTGTATATTCCATCCTTCTTAAATCATCTACCATTGTATTTTTGGCAAATTCTCTTATCCCGGGATCTGCAGAACATGCATTTAATGTATATGGTGAATGTGCAAGTATTATATTGATATTATTTTCTTTTGAAAATTTTAAAAATTCTTCGATATCTTTTTCATCTATAGTTTTTGCTTGTCCTCCTCTTGGATTTCTTGTAAAAAACTGAAATGTGTTTGCACCTATATTTACAGCATCTTTTGCCATTGCTAAGTATCCTTTTGATGCAGATAAGTGACATCCTATTGTAAACATAACAATCATCCTTTCTGTAAAAATACCAAAGATTCAATCTTTTGGCAAAAAATTAAAATTCTGAAACAAACTAGAGAAAAATGCAAAACAAATACTTTTCAACTTAATAACATTCTTATCTCCTTACCACTAACTTATTAATTTTAGCTTTTATATAGCTTTCTAATTTTACCATAAATTCTTCCGGCTCTATTTCTTTTTTAGCAACCATATCTAAACCTTTTTCCCAACTTGCTGTTAATTTTGGGTTTAGCATGTCTGGCATTGAAGCATTTACTACATCATATATTGCTTCGCCTTTTTGCGTTGGTGTTATTATTTGTGTTTTTTCATTTATTTTTATATATTTTATTTTTTCTAATTTTTTTATAATTTCACCTCTAGTTGCACTCGTACCAATTCCTGCTCCTTTTATTTGCTCTCTTAGCTCTTCATCTTCTATTAGCTTTCCGGCATTTTCCATTGCTAAAATTATTGAACCTGAGTTATATCTTGTTGGTGGCGATGTTTCTGCATCTTTTGTTTCGAAATTTATTACTCCTACTTCGGAATTTTTCTTTAATTTAGTTAAAATATCTAGGTTATTTTCTTGTGAACCATTATTTGATTTTGCATTTTCATTATCTTGTATTTTATTATTTTCATCTAATTTTTCATTTGATTTATCTTTATCCGCTTCTTTTGATTTTGGCTTTGCAATTTCTAAATATCCTTGCTTTATACACACTTTCCCAGTTACAGAAAATTGCTCATTATCTATATCAATTGTTACAGATATTTTATTAAATTCTGCTGGTGGATAAAATATTGCTAAAAATCGTTTTACTATTACTTTATATATTTGTTTATGCAAATCTGGTAATTTATCATAGTTTTCATATCCTTGTCCTGTTGGAATTATTGCATAGTGATCTGTTATTTTGCTATCATTTACATATTTTGATTTTACTATATCTGTAGAATATTTTTCTTCTGCCATTTGTTTTATATATCCTTGAACTTCTTCATCTTTATATCCTTTGGCAATTCCATTTAAATTTTTTGATATTATTTTTGCTACTGCTGTAGATAAAACTCTCGCATCTGTTCTTGGATATGTTACTAATTTTTTTTCATATAAATTCTGTATTACTTCTAATGTTTCATCTGGTTTTATTTTGAATCTCTTTGTACATTCATTTTGAATTTCTGCTAAATTGAATAATAAAGGTGCATTTTCTTTTTGTTTTGTTTTCTTAACTTCTGTAACTATTGCTTTTTTATCTTTTAGTGAAAGAATAAAATTTTGTGCATCTTCTATTTTTTTAAATCCTGATTCATTATATAATTTTGGAGAATTATACATTTTTGATTTTTCTGTAACTTTCCATTCTGCTTTAAAACTGCTATTTTCTTGTCCAAACTCCCCTACTACTTTATAATATGGAGTTTTTACAAAATTAACAATTTCTCTTTCTCTTGATACTACCATTCCAAGTACACATGTCATAACTCTTCCAACAGATATTGAAACTTTTTCCTCGTCTATTTGCTTTGCTATTCTTCTACCAAATATAATAGAAAGCAATCTTGAAAAATTTATTCCTATTAAATAGTCTTCTTTTGCTCTTAAATATGCTGCATCTGATAAACTATCATATTCTGATAAATCTTTTGCTTCTTTTATGCCTCTTTTTATTTCATCTTCTGTTTGTGAGTCTATCCAAACTCTTTTCATTTTAGCAGATGGATTTGGTTTCGCCATCATAAATACTAGTCTTTGAATATATTCTCCTTCTCGCCCAGAGTCACCTGCATTGTATATTTCTTCTACATCTTCTCTTTGTAATAATTGTTCTACTATATTATACTGATTCTGCACAGCTGGAATTATTTCATATTTCCACTCTTTGGGTATAAATGGTAAAGTATCTAATCTCCAAAACTTTAAATTTTCATCATATTTTTCTGGATATGACATTGTTACTAAATGACCAACACACCATGTTATTATCCACTCGTTTGATTCTATATATCCATTTTTTCTTGTACCATTAATGTTTAGAACTTTTGCAAATTCCATTGCTACAGATGGCTTTTCTGTAATTATTAATTTTTTTGCCAATTAACCATCAATCCTTGCTTTTATATTTAGGTTTTTGTGGATATACCTATAAACCTAGCTCTTTTGTTTTTATTATTTTAATTTTTCGTCTATATATTTATTTGCTATATCTACAAGCCTTTTTGCTATTGCTAATGTTTCTGGATTTTTAAATTGTGCTTTTAATAACAATTTATTTATATAATCATTTTCTTTTATTAGAATATAGCTATTTTTATAATAAAAATTAAATGCATATGCAACATGTGATATCCATATATCTCCATAAGTTTTTCTTTTTTTATAGTCTATTACATAGTCTTCTTCAAATTCTCTTACTATTTCATCAGAAAATGTTTCTTGCTCTAAGCTCAGACAACCATATGTATTTTTTATGGAATCTGTTAATAATACATGGAATATATCAATTTTATCACTATCTCTTATTATTTTTGAATGCAATAATTCTTTTTCTGTTAATCCATCTTCTATTTTTGATTTATTATGATTCAATATTGCAACTTTTATTGTTTTATAATATTTTTCTTCTATATTAAATTTTTTTATTAGGTTATCTTCAAATAATATTTTTACGCCATATTCACCATGATTTATACTATCTTTATCTACAAATGTATTAAATTTTTTTACTTGTTCAAATCTTCCTATATCATGCAATAATCCTATTAACTCAGCCAAATTTATATCTTCTTCGTTTAAATTTAAGGCTATTGCTATTCTTTTACTAATACTTGAGACTCTTAGTATATGCGCAACTTTTAATGCTATTTTTCCATCGTTCAAATCATAATTTTTTATATATTCCCTAAATACTTTTTTTGCATTTTCTATGTTAATCATTTTATTCTCCTTATTTATTGTTTATAGGTACCTTGTTTACAGTATAATTTGTAAAGTGATCATATCCATTTGTAATATTTACTGAATTCTTATCTAAATATTGATTAGCATTTTTTGATACTTTTACTGGTTTATGTTTAAACCCAATTATAACACATATTATTGTTGATGCAATAGCACCAAATCCTAAAGATTGTAAAATTATTGTTTCCAATTATATATCATTCCCTTCACTATTTATTTAAAATAAATTTGAATATCCTAATAAATTTATTATTAATGCTATTATAGAAACTCCTGCAAATATTCCTAGCCAATATTTAATAACTTGTTTCCATGAAATTGGTACATTTCCTATAAATTTTCCTGTTTGCCCATTCATTGCAAAAGTATAAATATTATTATTATATTTTACATTCAGCATCCATACTGGTAATAAAACATATTTTGATGAATCTTTTCTTTTAGAACTTTTAACCTGATTCTTTATTGTTTTTGTATCATAACCGTTTACATCATTTAATAATGTTTCTATAGCTGTTTGCTCTGCTCTTTTTTCTGCTCTTTCGGATAATTCATCTATTGATAAATCGTATTTTTCTGATAAGAACCCAGATATATATGATGAATCAAACTCAACTAATTCATTATAATTATATGGCTCTATTGAGTCCATTATATCATCTGGAAATTTTTTGGATGCATCTGTTGGGACCATTTTACAAGACATGTTTCCTTCTCTTAATACATCATAATAATCTGTTCTTGTGTATCTGTAATTTCTATCGCTCCATATTTTTAACCTTGTTGCTTGCACGTTTATTTTTGCTGAGACATCTATGTCATATAAATAAAATGGTATATATATTCCAGATATTTTTTCTATATTCTTTTTCTGAATAAATTCTTTTGGCATAAACCATTTCCATTTTTTATAATTTGTAAATGCATGTATAGCATCTTCTTTATCTTTTTTGAATGGTATTATTTTCTGTGGAGCGAACTTACCTTCTAATCGTTCGTTTATTATTGCTGTATTTCCACAATATACACACTCTGTAACAGATGTGTTTTCATCCATTACAATTTCGGCTCCACAGTCAGGGCAATGATATCCATTATAAGATGTATTTGAGGATTTTTTTGCTTGACTATTTTTAGCTTTATCAATTTGTTCTTCTTCTATTTTTAAATCTTCTAATGTATATTCACTACCGCAATATTCACATTTCCATTTTTGTGTTTTTGGATTAAATTTTAGTATTGCATCACATGCTATACATTTATGGTCTGTTATGCTCATTTTTATCAAATCCTTTCTGGATAATTTTTTATTTTTCTTTTATCATATTATAAAATTTATTTATTTTCAATAAAGTTAGAATTCTTTTTTTGGGGACGGGGCAAAAAATTAAAGTTGTCATAAAATTAGAAGTTGTCTGTCAGTTTGCACTGGAATTATTGACACAAATTGGAGTTTGTAGTTCTGATTGAAATTTGAAAAAAGTGCTTTTTTTCGGAGTTTAGTAAAAAATATGAAATATTGTTAATGAAAATAAGAACATTTTTATATAGGATTAACAAATTTAAACAATATAAAATTAGGCAAATTATATTATGATATCTATTACTTATATTCTAGCATTATTAAAAATAAAAATACACTGTAGAAAAGACTATATAACTCAAAAAAAGAATTAATTTTTACCAGTAGAGTAGTCCGAAAAGTTAGTATATATTGTTTTTTTCAAATATTA
>ENA-UOJD01002408-UOJD01002408.1-human-gut-metagenome-genome-assembly--contig:-P48-NODE-2408-length-15573-cov-57.636293_pt1 | contig 15573 bp, 18 predicted proteins | sample MGYA00242342_ERZ723889 | MGnify/ENA metagenome assembly ERZ723889
AGTAGCCGTTGTAGTCAAACTCCCACCAGCCATGATCCTCCCACCAGCCGTTATCCACCCAATGGTACCAGCGGTCCCTGTGGGTCTTGCCGTCCGCATCCGTCCAGCGGTCTGTGTGCCAGCATTTCTGCCAGTTTTCTACCCACTCCCAATTCTCCTGCCACCACGGTGACCAGACGCCCCAGGACGCCGAAGTCACTTGCTCTTTCTCTGGAATAGAGGACAGACGGAAAGCGTTGTTGCGGTCATCCGCCAGGGGATTGGGCGGGTCATTGCCGGCCAGATCCACGATATTGCAGGTGATGGTGCCCTGCGCCGAGCCGCCGCCGTACACGCTGACGGAAATCGTTATGACACAGGGTTCCGCGGGAGTACGCCAGCGCACCCATGCCAGCTGGCTGTCGCCGTCCGGGTAGTAGACATTGCTGACAGTGTAAGTCCTGCCCTGAATGTTAAAGCGTACCGATACGGGGTTGTCCGGGTCGGACTGTCCGCCGCGCACCTCCACGGAGGTGATGACTTCTGTGTTGACGCGGTATTCGTAGTCATATTCGCCGAGATCGGGCGGCGTGGTCACCTCGTTGAAGCGGACGATGCCGATACCAAGAGAGGAGATGATGTCGCCGTTGGACGCCTTCTCCGTGCGGCTGCCGGACCATGCGGTGTAGCCGAGATCCGCTTCCTCCAGAAAAATCGCCAGCGGCAGATTCTTATGGGTGAGCGTCCCCAGCTTCTTTCTGAGATCTCCGTTGACGACCTGATCATACAGAGCCGCTTCCGTGGCGGTCATGGCAAACTGCTGACCGTTGTAGCAGAGATAGGCCAGCGGCTCCACCACGATTCTGTAATCTCCACTGATAAGCAAATCAAAGTCGATTCCCACATATCCGGCAATCGCTCTGATGACCTGTTCATCGGTGAAATAGCTGCGAATCGCGGCGATGCTGGCCTTACTGCTGCCAGTGGAGATGATCTTGGGCAGCTTCTGCGTTGGCTGCACGCAGACATAGCCCCCCACCGCGGGAGACAAAGTTCTCCCAACATTATAGGAGAGCTTGGACACTTTTCCGAAATGAGCAATGTTTGCGTTGGGCTTCTGATTGCTCCAATCCACCACACTTCCAATAACTGCTCTGTTGTCAGCATGAACGACAGATAATCTCACGCCATCCATGCCGGGATTCCAGTAGTTGGTCTTGGTACCGTCCCCCATACTGCCTCCACCGCCATCAAAGTTGCCATCTCCCGTGGCATAGGCGGAAACGGCGGCGGATATCGCTATCACCAACGCCAGCAGCAGGGATAAGATCCTTTTCATACGCATTCCTCCAGTCGTGAAGATAAAAAGAGACACGGCCGTTTCTCAGCCGTGTCTCTCTTGGAAGGGCGAGGTCAGCCGCCCATGATACCGATCTTGTTGCCATTCTCATAGATGTCCTGCCCATCAATGACTGTGTTGGGACCGCTGGGCGTAATGTAGCCGAATCCGGGGACATACACCTGTCCGGCGTCATTGGTGCTGCCGCCTGCAGGCTCGGTAGGCTGGGGCTTCCCCTCAGTCTGCTCCGGCTTGTAGGTGGGCGGCGTTTCCTTGTTGCGGTCCGCTTCCGGTACATCGTCCGCCGTATGGTCCTTCTCCGTCTTGCCGGGATGCTCCGGCGCGTCCGGCTTGGTGGGCGCATCCTGAATGGTCTGCCCTGTGCCGGAGCTGTCAGCATCCCTGCCGGGGTCATGCTGTTCGCCATCCGTCTTGCTATCCACCTTTACCTCTGGATCACTGATACTCACTACCGGATCTTTCGTGTTGGGTGTATCGTCCGGGATGGCGGGGTCGATGGGCATGGGCACCGCCGCAAGGCGGCTGACGATCCCCACCACCAGCACCGCGCAGAGCAGGACGCCTGCCGCAATGAGGATGATGCGTTTTGTTTTCTCTGTCATAATCGAACTCCTTCCTTTGTAGGGGTCAGTGGTTTTTCTTCTTATCCCGAACATACCACAGCTTTCTTCGGAAGTCTACTGTAAGAAGCGAAAAGAACTAAAACTTCGGGATATACTTGGCCTGCACCTGCAGATTTAGGCTCACGGGCGGCAGCACCCGTCCGGCAAAGCGGGTGGGGATCTCCAGATGGAGGGTGGCGGTTGCGAGATATCCCTCGCTCCGGCCTGAGGCGATGGCGTTGTTGGAGATATGAACGGACAGGTCGGAGAGCGTATACTCCAGTTCGTTTCCGGCGTATTTCATGTAGCCTTCGCCATCTGTGGTAAGGCCGAGGATATAGGACAGGTTGCCGTAGATGTCACCGGCGTCGACGGACTCAAACCACTCGCCGTCCCCCTCCGGGAACCAGCCTGCGGCATAGCCCTCCCGCACGGAGTGATACACATCGTCATAATTCTCATTGACCGTGGCGATGACCGCCTGCTGTACCGCGTCCCGCACACCCTGCACGATGATGTTCACCCGGAAGTATTCCGCTATGACCATAAAGAGCATGAGCAGGCAGAGGGTCACAGCGATGACCATGGGGTAGCCCTCGCCGGAACGGGATCGAAAAAGCAGCTTTCTCATTTCCAATACACCTCCGATCTGCCGCTGGCCTGTGCCGTCAGCTCAATGGGGAAGCTGCCAAGCCCACCAAAGCCGATGTCCACATCCATGGTCAGCGTCACCGTCACCTCCTCATTGAGTTGGATGCGGCCGGTACGGGACCAGCGGATGTCCGGGTCGATCTCCAACCGCTCAGACAGCACCTGCGCGCGGGAGGTCGTTTCACTCCCGACTCTGCCGGTGATCTCGGCTTCCCGCACCAGCTCGGCGGCGAAGGTGTCAAGCTGCTGCTTCGCCACATACACCGGCAGCACCTTCACCGCCAATGCGATCACCAGCATGGCGCAGAGGATGAGGACGCAGGTGTCGATGTAGCCCTCGCCGGAGCGTTTCTTCCATTTGTGCTTCATCATCCGAACAGCCCTCCCATCGAGGTGAGGATCTGCATGAGGATGACCACAATGTAGATGAGCATAAAGCAGACCAGCATGACGAAGGAGTACACACGGATCTTGGGTGGGATCTTCGCTGCCTGCGCCTTGAGCCGCTGAAGCTCCAGCTGTTTCATGTCATGGGAGAGCATCTGGAAATAAACGCGGCCGTCATCCCCGCGCAGGACGCCGATGAGCCCACGCACGATGTCCGAGAGCATGGGCGACGCCAGCCTGCCCTCGAAACGAACCAGTGCCGCCTCATAAGAAGAGGAGCGCATATCCGCCGTCAGCACATCCAGCTCACGGGCGAAGTCGGGACCGGCGTGACGCTTGTAGTTTTCCAAGATCGTCAGCACATCGCGGCTGGCTCCCAGCTCCTGCTCCACTGTGGCAACAAAGCGGGGCAGCTCACCCTCGATCTTCTCGCGGCGTTCTGCAACCATTTCATCTGCCTTACGGCTCTCCTTGAAGTAAAGCAATATCGCCAGCAGCACCACGATGGGCGAGAGCAGAGGGAAGATCAGCAGACACGGAATGACCGCCAGCAGCGCGGCGGCAGGCTTGAGGATGGTATAGGCCAAATAGACCTCCGGCGTCATGTCCATGCCGGCAGCACTCAGCGTGCGCTCCAGCCGATGCCTCTTGTATTCATCCATTCGGATATACTTGGAGAGCTTGATAGCCCAGCCAAGGAGGATCGCGTCCAGCGACTTCATCCGCTTTTTCTCGGCTCGCCCTGCGGACAGGAGGGCCTTCTCCGTGGAGAGACGGGGCAGCTTCAGAATGTCTGCCAGAATGAAGAACAGACCCGCGGCAACGGCCACGCCGAAAAGGAACAGTAAGATCGTCATGTCCGTCACCTCCGATATTCAATGGGCTGGGTCAGCTTGACCACTCTGGCAAAGGAGAGAAAGATAGCGGCGGCACAGACCGCCAGCACCGCTTTACCGGGTACGGTGGTCATCAAGGTTGCATACCAGTCCTTGTTGAGAAAGTACAGCAGCGGGATATTCAGCACCACCAGCGCCGCCATGGAGATGAATTCCTTGCGGGGCGCGAACACGAGATTCTCCAGCTCCCCATTGATGATGCGCATATCCGAGAGCTTTGCCACAATGGGATTAAGGGTGCTTTTCATACTGTGGTCATACTGGCAGGCGGAGAGTGCCTCGCACCACTCCCGCCACACCTCATTGTCAATGGCAGACTTCAGCTCCGCCAACGCCGCATTCATATCCGGGTCGATGTGCTTGATGCGGGTGAGGAAGCTGCGGAACACGCCTTGCACGGGCGGGTTCAGATAATTGATATTCTCCTCCACGGCGGTCTGCAGATCCTCACTGCGGAGGTAGGCCGTGGTGATAATGGAGAGCGCCGTTTCCAGCTCGGCGGTAACAGCTTTCCTGTAGTGTCCGGCCGTGAGCTTAATGTACCAAAAGGGCAGGCACATCATGCCGGCCGCCAGCACCGGCACCAGCAAGAGGTTATTCATGATGATGGCGATGCCCGCACCCACGGCAAAGAGCAGCAGGGATGCCGCGCAAAGCACGGGAAAGCGTTCCTCCTTTCCGGTGGCTTGCAGGATCGTCTGCGCTTCCGATATCTCACGGCGGAAGAAGCCGGGCTTCTTGCGCTGGGTCGTCTCATTGATGTCATCCCGGATGCTTTTGGGCCCGGCGGTCAACCGGCGGAACACACCCAGCGTGAAATCCATGGGCGAGATGCGAAAGATAAGAAATGCGCCGGTGATCATGCCGACGCACGCAGTCAGCAGCAGGGCTGTCAAGTGGCGTTCACCTCCTTCTCGGGTTTCAAAAGAGCCTGCAGCTCCTCGTTGGGCATACCGTTTTCCAGCAGGCGTTTGCGCAGACTCACGGAGATCTCGTTCACCTGCGTGTGATGTCCTTCGATGACGAATTTGCCGTCCTCCATGTGGTTTTCCGTGATGACATAGCGGAACAGCGTGTTGTAGCGGCGATCCCCATTGGGCAGGATCTCGCACTCCATGATCTCCATCATGCGGCGCTGCTTGTTCTCCAGCTGCTTGCAGAAGACCACGATGGGGTATGCCTCCGTCACATAGCTGAGAAGCGTTTCGTCGGACATATCCACGGCTCGTTTGCACAGGGACACCATGCGGCGGTAGGTCGCTTCACAGGAGTTGGAGTGGATGGTGGTCAGCACCGCCACACCCACGCGGGCGGCCTCCTGCGCGGCATTGGCCTCGGCGCCGCGCATCTCACCCACCACCAGGATGTCCGGGTTGAAGCGCAGGCAGATATCCACCAGCGCGATCTGATCAATCCGCTGACGCTCATTTTCGCTGTCGCGGGTCAGGGTATGGACCACCGAGTTGGTCACCTTTCCATTTTCCTCCCGCACCAGCTCCAGTTCGCGGGAGCCGTTCTCAATGGTGAAGATGCGTTTGCTGTCGGGGATGGTGGTCAGCAGCCAGCCTGCCGCCGTAGTCTTGCCGGAGGAGGTGGCGCCAGCCACACAGATGGAGATCCCATAGCGCAAAAATACGGAAAGCCAGTCCAGCATTTCTTCTGTGGCCGTACCGCTGCGGAGCAGATCCTCACGGCTGAGATTGTGGCGGTTGACGATTCGGATGGAGGCGGCAACGCCCACATCCTCATCCACCACGGGGGATTTCATAGCGGCGATACGGGTGTTGCGGGTCAGGTGTCCCGTGACCAGAGGGCTGGCGTTGTCCAGCACCATGCCGGAGGCGTGGAGCATACGACGGATGACGGCAAGCGCGTGTTCCGGCGAGTCAAAGTGTTCCGTGAGCTTTTCGCTTCGACCGTCCGAATACTGCACCTCGATATCCCGCCACGAGTTGATGTTGATCTCCTCAATGCCGTCGGCGTAGATATAGCGGGTCAGGAAGCCGAACTCCGCCATCTCGGAATAGATGGCGTCCACCAGCTCCGTCTGCGTCATGCCTGCTACGGCGATACGCCGGTCCTGCAGATACTTGGTGATATAGCGCATGAGCTGTTCCTTGGAGTCCTCGCCGCCTTCAGTGATGAGTGCGGCGTAGGCGCCGGAGGTGTACTCCTGCACCTCCTGCAGCACGGAATTGAAGTCCCTGCCCTCTGCCGACGGGGTAAAGAACAGGTTGTGCGCCCGTCCGAGGGTGCCAATATCGGTGTTCAGAGTCCGCTGCGGCGTGTCGTCCACCACTACGGGGACGACCTCCGGCTCCGAGGTGACCTGATATTCCGCCGCGTCCCGCCGCTGTGCAGCTGTGGCAAAGACCGAGCCGTTTCGCTTTTCGCCAAGAGCCATATTAAAACACCTCCGCGATGATACGCTCTAACTCCTTGCGGAAGGGGCGGCTGTCCTTGAGGACGAGGTCGGCAAGCAGATTGCCCGCCAGATACTGCTCCTCCAGCTCCTGCGAATAGGGCAGCACGAAGGCCGTGTCGCCCAGCACCTTGCCGATGAGGTCCGCCGCCTGATAGGGCTTCACATTGGATGCCACCTTATACTGCTTGTCCATGTCCCACTCAGGCCCGTCCAGCAAAGGGAGCTGACTTGCAAAGTAGTTGACGCTCTTGGGGTCGCAGTTGGCAAGGCGCAGGATACTGTCCGCCTCCATCAGCGCAACGGCGGAGAGAATATCGTTTGCAATGTAGCTGCCGCAGTCCACGATGACATAGGGCGCGATCTGACGCAGGCCGTCCAGCAGCTCTACCACCTGCTTCTGCGTAAAGGGCGGGGTGCTGTACTCGTTCTGCCGTTCGAGCAGCCCCAATACCGCAAGGCAGCTGTTGCGCTTAAAGGTGACAAGGTTATGCTTGATGAGGTTCTCGCTGATACGGGCGGCTGCCAGGACGCCGGCAAGAGAGCCATTGCTCTCCAGAGCGTCCGCGGGACAGATGCACGGCAGCATGGGTGCGGCCATGTCACAGAGCAGAAGGATGACATTTTTCTTCCTGGCGGAGAGCATTTTTGCGATCTTCGCCGCCGTTACCGTCTTTCCACTGCCGGGGCTGCCCCAGACCGCCAGCATACCGCCGCTGTCATTCTGCTCCTCCGGTTTCTCTGTGTCGCGCTGAAAGATGCTGGCCTTTCTGAAATTCATCCTGTCACCTCACTCTCCGGTGTGGCTGCGGCGGGGTCGGCAGCTTCGCCCTCCTCAATGGGATCTTCCTCCGGCTCTGCGTACAGCTCCTCGATGAGTGCATCCTGCGCCTCAATGAACTGCTTTGCGCCATCTGTTGTGCCGCGGTAGACGAGCGCTAAATGGAGCTTGGCGGCCTGCTCCAGCTCCGCCAGCACCTTGGCCTGCTCCGGCAGAACGAGGAAGGTCACGGTAGAGGGCAGTTCCTTCTCGTCACCCTTCACTTCACCGGTATTGGCGTCATAGCCGGTGCTGGCGGTAACAGAGATGATCTCCACATACTGCAGCTCGGCGGGGATGGTGGTTTCGCCGTCCTCCGGGTAGTCCGCCACGATGACTGATACGATGTCGCCGCTCTGGAGCTTGCCGGACAGTCCTGTGGCGAAGCTCTTGATGGTGACGGAGATGGCCTGCTTCGTGCCATCCAGATTATAGAGATACGCATTCTCGGCGGCAGGCGCGTCCGAGAGCTTGGCAGCGAGAATATAATCGCCAACGGCAAGGTCCGCCTTGGCGTATTTGCCCACTACATTGTCCTTCTCACGCAGGATACCGGAGGGGAGATTATAGGAGCCGACCTCGGCCGTGGTGACCATGTCCCTGGTGATGAGCTCGCCGGCGTGAATGTCCTTCGTCACACGGACGATCTCCGCCTTCTGGCTGATGCTCTGATTGAACAGCGGCGTGATGCCGAAGCAGATCACCAGCGCCAGCAGAATGCAGATGACGCCGATGACCGTGCGGTTTTTGAAAATACTCATGGAGCAAGTCCTCCTTATTCTTAGATGATATATGCGGTAAAGAAGCCCACTGCAAGAAATGGCGCGAATGGATAGCTCTCCGGTGGACGCTCTTGCCTGCGGATCTTGTGCAGGGCGGCTATTGCAAGGTAGAAAAGGCAGTACAGTACCAGTGCCAGCACCAGTCCGGCGACTCCGCGCAGAAAGCCCAGCAGGAAACCGGAGGCGGCGATGAGGACCGCATCTCCCATGCCGCCGCGTCCTCTCCGGCTTGCCAGCCAAAATGGGACGGCCAGCGCCAGGCCGAGAAGCCGGGCGGGGCTGAAGGAAATCAGCCCCGCCCCTGCGATGACGATGCCGGAAAGGTCATAGATCTGCCTGCGCCGGAGATCCGTCCATGCCGCGCTCATAAGTCCGATGAGGAACAGCGTCCCCTGCAGGACGGATGCCACGGATCAGCCGCCCAGCGCGCCGGCGTAGTTGAACATATCCTTGATGCGCTGGTTCAGCGTGGGCATGACCACATCGCCGAACAGAGCGTAGAGGCCCGCCAGCAGCAGCGCGCCCAGCACCACGGCGATGAGGATCTTGACGGCGGTGTCAATGTAGCCCTCACCGGAGCGACGGGTGGCAGCGAGGCGGATGGCGTTGGCGCGGATGGAATTGACGGTGTTCTTGATAAACTTCTTCATGTGATAATTTCCTCCAAGTTATATGTTTTATGTTGTGGGTGATTTACATGACCTGCTCCGCGGCGGGAGCATTGTCCGGCTGCTGAGCCTGCCGGAGCGACTGCTCGTAGGCATTCAGCACCGCATCGTTGAACTGCTGGCGAGTCTCCTTCGTGCAGGGGAAGCAGATGTCGTGATAGTCCCCATGGCTGTCCTTGTACTGCGGCATGGCGACAAAGGGGCCTTTCTCGCCGCGGATGACCTTCACGCCGCGAATGGCGAATACGCCGTTGATGTCCACATTGGCGTTGGCGAGGGTGTACTTGCTGTCCTTCACGGGATAGACTCGGACATCGAAGGACACGGGGGACCGGCTTTCCTGCGCGGGGACGGGAGTGCTTGCTTTGGTCTGGTTCTTGGGCATTTTTCTTTCCTCCATTTCTGATGTTGATATGAAAAAAGCACCCGGCCGGGTGCTCAATTCACGGACACAGCTCCATTTCCTGCTGGGGTGCAAACTCGATCTGCCGGAAGCCGACACGGTCGCAGTAGTAGAACTCGCTGCCGTCGGCGTCGTACAGCTCCAGCACATCCGAGATGCCGATGGGTCTGCCGTCGTAGCCGGGAACCGGGTCGCGGAAGAGCGTGTAGATCTCCTCCGGGTCATTGGTCCCGACCAGACCGTCATAGACGGTTTCGTAGTGCTTACGGTCAGGCTGTCCGAAACGCTCCAGCAGGGCTTCATACGGGATGAAGCGCATATTGATGGGACTGTCCCGCGTGAGCTGCCACACACGGCAGCTTTTCAGGGGCGGAGCCTCCGGGTCGAAGCGGCCGCCCCTCTGCCCCAGCAGGAGGCGGTCATAGACACCGTCCTCCCAGCGGATGGGAATTGCCTGCTTTTGCAGAAAACGCTCCAGCTCCTGCGTTTGGAACATGGTGTCCACCACCGCCTCCTTTCCCGCGATGTATCCGGCAGGATTGCTGTAATAGAGAATGCGGTCATGGTTATCAATGAAGATGCGCTGCACTTACTCACCTCCGATCATTCCAGCTTCATCTCGTTTGCGGCCGGTTCCTCCTGCCGTGGTGCGGTCAGATCCATGAGCTTCTCCCGCGCCCAGTCGGGCAGGTATTTTTCGTCCAGCACACCGATGAAATCCTCCCGGTTCCATCTGGCTGTTTCTCCGTCCGAGAGGCAGGTGGCAAAGACTGCTCGACCACTGGAATGCGGCTCGCATCCAAAGCCGCTCCGAGCATACCAGAGTTGATCCGCCTGACTCCAGCAGGATTCCTTCAGCGTATCCGGCGACAGCACCAGCACCTTGCCGGTGAAGTCCTGCTCGGCGCGGTCACCGACGCAGTGCTCCGCACCGAAGAGATTTAACGCCTGCACCGCCTTGCGGTAGAGATTGACGAAGCCATCCAGCACGGCTGGGTGGCTCCGAACAGTGATCGCGGCATTGTGACGCTCATCCTGCGGAATGCAGCGTCGCTCAGCCCACTGCTTATTGGCGGGGCTGAAACGCCCGTCCCACTCGAGTTCATGCAGGGTATTGGCAAGCACCCATGCGGTGCGTTTATAACCGTATTCGTCCAGCACGGGTGTGATACAGTCCTTGTCCAGATGCATTCCGTCGAAGCTCCGGCGGATGGCGTCCTCGATAGCACCACGGCAGGCGATGTTGGCGCGATGGCTTTCCCTCCAGAGCGAAAGCTCATTTCGTTCTCTGGCCTCCTTCGCCGAGTAGGGATAGAGATAGGTTTCATTCATTTGGATCTCTCGCCTCGTTTCTTCTTTGAATGCCTACGGTATCACTTATCGTAGATAACATCGTCGTCCATCAGCATATCCTCCAGTACGGACAGGCAGCAGCCGGACTTACGCAGGGCCTCCAGCAGCTCGGCGGGAATATCGGAGAGGTCGTGGTCGTAAAATGTCTCGCACACGGTGATCACACCGGAACCCTCGTCCACATGGCAGTCCAGCTTGGCGTCGGGCGCGATGTCCGCTTCCTCTCTGGCCCAATCGGGAACGGTGACGGCGGGGCGGATCAGCTCCTCGATGTCCGCGTCGCGGAAGGTGCAGTGCCCCTCGGTGCAGCCCTCGCAGCTGCCGCAGAGGTCTGTCAGCTCCCGCATCAGCTGACCGGCGCGGTCCGTCAGGGCGAGGATCGTGCGCACCATCTCCATGGCGGTCATCTCGCTCTTTGACAAAATGACCGCGCCCTTGGCACCGGCCATTTCCAGCTTCCCCTCATCGTCCAGCCCGCAGACGGTCAGAACGGCGGGAGGGATGGTGACGCTCTTGTTGTCGTTGTATTTTACAAATTTCATGCTGCTTCTCCTTTTATTGTTCAGATTTTTAAGGGATGCTCCGGCTCATGGATCAGCTCGTAGCGGGTGTCGCCATCGCCGCCCAGCAGACTATCCATAGAGAGCTGCCAGCAGGCTTTGCGGGGGTCATAATTGGTGATGACGACCTCCTCATATTCGCTGCCTGCCGTCTGGGACATGCTGTTGGGACGGGAGGTGCGGAAGATATAGCAATCCTGATAGATCTCGCAGATGTAGTCCTGGTAGTTGTAGGAAACGATGAAGTATCCTTCACAGGTGACCAATACATCATGGAGCCGCTGATGATCCTCCGGGGGAAACTCCACCTCGTAGCAGCTCTCCGCCTTGTAGTAGGGCGGGTCACAGTAGATCACGGCGCCTGCCCGGTCGTACTGACGGATGACCTCCTCGAAGTCCTTATTCTCCACGATGACATTCGCCAGCCTGCGGGAGCATTCCCAGATCAGGTGAAAGAAACGGCGGATGTCGCAGGGCTTGCCGCCGAAGGACTTGGCGCCGCCGCTGAAGCTGTAGCGGATGAGCTTGAAGAAGTCCGCCGCGCGTCGGATGCTCCCGCGGGGCGTGCGCTCCAGCATAAGGGCGCGGATGACCTCGGCGTCGGGCGGCTTCAAGTAGACCTCCGTCAGATCCATCTCCTCCTGCAGGTAGTCGTCCGTGAACTCGTCCTTGGAGAAGAACTTGTAAAGGACGTTGAAGTCATCCCGCGTGTTCAGCGGCAGGAAGCCAAGCTCCGCCAGCAGTGCCATGGGGCGGTTCTTCACGCAGCAGAACAGGTTGGTGAGATTGCCGTTGAAGTCGTTGTAGACTTCTATGCAGCCGCGCTGGATGGGGCGGCACATGGTCACCGTGCCGCTGCCGCCAAACACATCGATGAAGCGGGTGTAGCGGTCCGGCATCAGCTTATTGATGATCCACAGCAGCTTGCCCTTGCCGCCTACCCAGGGAATAAAGCTGTTCAAGAAGTGTCACCTCCCTCCAGCGGGAGGGAGAGCTGACCGGTGTCCTCATAGTCAGGCAAGGTGCGGGACAGGCCGCGCTCCGCAAATGCGATTTTCTTGATCCGGCTGCGGAGCTGCCGGATGGTGCGCCGCAGCTCCTCCTCGGTGGCGGCATAGTAGTAGCCACCCTCAAAGCTGCAAATGGGGATGCCGTCGCCCCGCAGGGCGTTGATCTCCCGGCGCAGCTCAGAGCCGCGCATTCGGAAGGCACACTCCAGCTCCCGGCTGGTGACGGCGTTTGCCTCGCCCTTGTGGTAGAGTTCAAGATACTCTGCAAGGGCTTCGTTGATCGGCACAGTTCCTCCTTTCCGGGCCCGTTATCCCGGAGCAGGAGGTCAAATCAGCGCAAAAAAGAAGGGGCCGCTTTTCCCCGTCCGGGAATACGGCCCCTTGGTGTAGTTCTTATCCGCGCAGCTGGCGTGGTTAAGATATGGTCAGCTACTGCATTTCCATGGTAAGATCCTGTTCCTCCGCAGGGTAGCACACATAATCACTGCCGATGAACACGCCGGGGTGCTCGTCCTCATAGCGACAGCCCAGCGCGCCCAGATCCATGTACTCGTACAGCTCCTCCGGGACGGTAGTCTCATTGGCGAGGTAGTATCTGCCCAGCGCGGCGTAGCTGTTGACGCCCTTGAGGATCGTGTAATCACGCAGATGCTCCGGTGACTCCCTGAAAATCTCCGCAGCCTCCGCCTCGCCCTTTTGCAGAGCCATGGCGGATAGGATCGTCTTTTCATCATCGCTCAGAGCATCCGGTCTGCATCGGAATGCCTCCTGTACTGCACAAGGCAGCGGCTGGTCGCCTTCATGTTGGATCTGTTCCCTGGTCATTGCATCGTCATCTCCTTTTCCTGTTTTTGCTGCATGGGCGAGAGCATTGGTTCATAGTCCGCGCGGTGCAGCAGCCCGTAGGATGTGAGGGCGGCGTTGTCCGCATGGATGACTGTCTCGCCGTAGTTGAAGAGGTTCACATACGGGATCAGCCGAACGGCTTCTTCACGATCCATGATGAAACAGAGCTGATCCAGCGCCGCCTCCTGCGGTGAGCTGATCCCCGGCGTGAGGATGTAATCGGCCAGATGCTCCGTTAGGAGCATCGCCGTTTCGATGTCCTGCACCTCGAACTGCTCCAGCAGAGCCTTCAGCTTTGGCACCTCGGATCTCGGAATGTCCCGCGCGGCCTTGGTGAAGGCATTCAATTCCTCCAGCTCCATGGGCAGGTCGGTGAATTCCGCCGCATAGGGGATGATCCCGTCATAATCAATGACCGTGACGCCCTCCCAGCCCTCCACGCCGAGCTGTTCCTGTGCGTCCAGCAGCTCCGCCTCTGCTGCGGGAAGATCCAGCGTCACCGTGCGCGCATCGCCAATGTCGGGATGCAGTCCGAGCGTGAGCCGGAAGAGGTATCCCGGCTTTTCCGGCAGCGTCTTTTGGACGGGTGGCGCGGTTGTCAGCTCGCCATCCCGCAGCACATACAGGCTGCCCACAAATACGCCGTTTTCGCTGCATCGCATCATTCTTCCAATGCCGGCGAAGTCCAGCATCTCGAATACCTCGTTGGATACGCCGTCCAGTTCGGGGATAAAATCGTTTTCTGCGTAAAACCGACCGAGGGCAGCATCGTCTGCGGCATCCACTACATGGTAACAGTCGGTTTTTGCGCTGACCGCCAGATCCCGCAGATCCTGCAGCGTGATGACGCCGCCGTTGGCGTTTACTTTTCTCTGCACCTCTATGGAGAACATCCCCTCAAAGGCGATCCCTTGTACCTCGTCCAATGCCGCAAGCTGTGCGGCGAGGTCGTTGAGCTCGTTGAGGCTGATGTCTAATCCATCCAAGTGGGGCGAGAGATACTCAAAGGCAAAGTAGTCTTCGATCTCCATGTACAGGATATCGTCTGTCTGAAGCCGCACCTTTTCCATGGCGTCCCACACCTCCCACGGGGAGGCGGGCAGCTCCAGCTTGGCATAGGCTGCGCTATACGGCGTATCGTTTTTAGCGAGATACACACGCAGTATTTTCTTACCCAAGGGTCATCCCTCCCATCTCCGGCTGCTGTTCATAGTAGGCGGGGTCCGCGCCGGGGACGCCCCAGCCGAACATGGAACCCGTTTTCATGGCTTTTTCCTGCGCGGGGGTAACGTCAAGCCGCTCGTTGTTATAGTCCGCTATCTCGCGGTTATGCGCGGGATCGTTCGTGTTCCAATCGCTGGGGTAGTAGCCGCTCTCGCCGCGCTTGATGCAGATGAGCTCACCGGTACCGGGGAGCGTTGAGAAGCACAGCTCCGGCAGTCCCTCCGCAAACTTGGGGGAGAAAAGCTCCTGCTCCGTCTGGATGATCCACTCGTCCGAATTCCAAAAGTGGACATACAATTCACCGCCGTCATCCACGGAAATCTCCCTCTGTTCAAACCCTTCGCACCAGCCGTCAGAAGCCTGTCCGGTGAGATATTCCTTTAAGGTTTCCAGCTCTGTGTCCGACAATTCCCCGGCGACGCGGCATTCCGCTACGCCCCAGAGCTGCCGGTCACGCTTCTCCACGGTGAAGACGGCAGAGCGTACCTTGCGGTCAACGCTGTCGGCTTCATCATACCAATGCATGAGACCTCGCTCGGTCTCCTCCGGCATCCGGTTTTTCACCAGCGCCGCCGTGATCTGATCCTGATAGCCGCGCAGCTCACGGCCCTCCAGCAATGTGCTGCTGTCGTCGAAGTCGCCGTACTCGTTCCGCTCGTAGAGATCGGCGGTCAGGGGCATATAGAGTTTGAGTGTAGTCAGCTTGGGCGGCAGCACCGTGAAGCTGTCCTCGCCGGGAATAAGTGCCAGCGACCTGCCGTTATCCCACTTCATGTGGAGTTGCCCCGCATCGTCTACAAAGTCCACCTCACCCTCGGTGCCGGGAAGAATGGGCGCGTAGGGATCGTCCATCGAATTGAGCCGGATGCGGGTGCCGGGGGGATACTGCTCCTTGATAAAATTCACCATTTTTCTGTCCATCATCGTTTCCTCCATGTTTTGCTCTCTGTCGTAAAACTCCAGCTCGTAGATCACGCCGCGATCTTGCTTTCGAGTATCCTTCACCTTGACCGTCGTACCATCAAAGATGTAATTGCCGGCTTTCCCAAAATCGGTGTAGAAGCCCTTGCCGTGGTTGCATGTGGAGAAGGGATGCTCCGGCTGATCCTTGATCTTGGAGTAAAAGCCCACCGTCTGCACCGTGGTCACCACACGGGTCAGCCCCACCATATCCGCGTGATTGGCGTGGCTGACGGTCTTGAACTCCACACCGGGTCGTATGAACCGCTTCAGCTCGGCAAGGCTTTTGAAAGCGACCGGCTCTCGCTGCTTTTTTGAAGCGTCCATTACATTCCCCCGAAGGTCATGCCCTGCTCGGGCCGAGGCTCGTGATCCTCCTGCCGGCAAGGGGCTTCCTCGCCGTAGAAGTCGAAGATCATGTCATCCACCTGCTTGCGGACGACGGGATCATCGGTCAGCACCTCGTAACGGAAGCCCGTGGTCGGGCGGTACGGAAGTTCCTCCTGTACGCAACGGAGAAATTTGTCCGCATCTGTAAACTCCTGTGCATCGCCGTTGGCATAGGACACACGGCCCATCAGCGGCTTGTCCCGCACCATGTTCTGCCGCTGGACATCCAGATCATAGGCCGTACAGTAGCAGTTATAATC
>ENA-UOJD01002417-UOJD01002417.1-human-gut-metagenome-genome-assembly--contig:-P48-NODE-2417-length-15521-cov-11.029355_pt1 | contig 15521 bp, 16 predicted proteins | sample MGYA00242342_ERZ723889 | MGnify/ENA metagenome assembly ERZ723889
GAGCGCTGCCTTGCCAAGGCAGAGGTCGCGGGTTTGAGCCCCGTTTCCCGCTCCAAATTTTATTACAATTTTGTAATAAAATTTATTTTTTGGAATATGTATATATTAATAATAATTTTTGTTATATTAAAATTCTTAAAAATTAATATGGCGATATAGCCAAGTGGTAAGGCACGAGTCTGCAAAACTCTGATCCCCGGTTCGAATCCGGGTGTCGCCTCCAACGACGTATCTGTTCGAATTTTTTATAGAACAGATAGATACGAAAATCAATCAGTAAAATGGTTGATTTTTTTGTTTGTGAAAAAATCCTCCTGTAAAAAGAAGGATTATTTTTATGGTTAAGATAATTAAGCAAGAACTAGAATTTGAGGAATGTCTAAAACAAAGAATTGTATTTATATGTGAGTTTTCAAAAGTTACTCCTACTTTTATCAATGGTAGCATTAGAAAATTAGAGAAAACTAATCTTACATATGTTGAGCCACATAGAGTGATTATTAAAAATATTACTTTTTTAGTTTTTAATTATTCTAATGATGTGTATATTTAAAATTTAAGTAAAAAGATTAAATTATCAGAATTAGAAGATTAGTTGAAAAATATGTAATTACAAGATATTATTGCACTTTGCATAAAATAGTGATATAGTAATTATATAGTTTTGTTATGTGCAATTTATTAGCTGTAGGAGGTCAGCTTTCAGCAAATAATCTAATTAAGGTTATACACAAACAAAACAGATATAATTAATCTGTGGCAAAACTTGAAGAATTTGGAAATGCGTTATTAATAGGAGGCAGATATAATGAAAGATTTCTATGAATATGGTGCACGGAACGGTCTGTGTATCTGGGCTAGCTATGGTAGAGTACACAAAATTCGTTTTGTTTCTAATGGAAAGAACGAAAAAGGCGAAAACAAGGTAGAGGTCCTTGAAAGAGGAACTGCAAACAAGCAGGATTTTCTTTATGCACTTAAAATATTCATGGAGGCTCAGGCAGAATATAGAACAGCTGACTTTATGGAATTGTATATCGGTTTAACTGATGATCCTGAAGCCAAGGAATTAGCGGATGAAATTTACCATAATCGTATCGACAATGACAGATATCCTGTTGATGCTATGAAAACTCTGGTAAATGAGTCGAAGTCTGATACCACACCTAAGAAGAATGCAGGAGTTAATGCAACTTTTGGTGAAGATGCTTGGAATTATATTCGTATAGAAAATGGTATTGTTACAGTGATTGCAGAAGGCTCAAATTATGCTGGAAGACATGTGAGCAGGAAAGATGCCGATTTTTGCAATGCTTTATACTACAATTTGGAATATCTTGCTGACAAAAAGCCTAATGACTTTATCAAATTCTACCACACGGTAGAAGGCAGTGATGATGTAGCTTTTGAAATCGCCAAGAAAGTTCGTAAAAACAAAATTGCAAAAATAAATTCTATCTTTAATATTTAACTTTAAGCTTTGCTAACTGACCACCCAGAGCAGAGGAATTTCTTTATAAGAGATTCCCCTGTTTTAATTATACTTTTAATAATTATTTTTTTTACTATTGTATTTTACAATGAATATTGATAGACTTTAATAAAATTGATTAATATTTATATCAATTGTTAAGAGAGAAAAAGTTGTAAATAATTACGATGTTCGCTTGATGATGTAGATTTTTCAAACCAAAAATTGCAAAATAGATAGTTTTATAGATTTTAACCCCGCAAGATTAAGAAAAATAAGGTGCTATAATAATTATAGCACTTTATTTTTTTGAATAAGTACCGAACAAATATTCTGAAACCCTTGGAAAATCAAGAAAAAATTTAAAAAAAGTTAAAAAAAGGGTTGCAATTTAAAAAACGTTGTATTACAATTTAATTGAAGTGGTAGAAAGTGGTAAAAAGTGGAATAAAAATATAGTGAGGTGAAGGCAAGTGTTAATTGGAGAATACGAACATTCACTGGATGTTAAAGGCAGATTAATAATGCCAGCAAAATTAAGAGCTGACATTGGAGAAAAATTTATAATAACAAAAGGATTAGACGGATGTTTATTTGTTTTTTCACAAAATGAATGGTCTAATTTTGAAAGCAAACTAAAAGAGCTTCCACTAACAAACAAAAATGCAAGAGATTTTGTAAGATTCTTTCTATCAGGTGCAACAGAATGTGAAATCGACAAACAAGGAAGGTTCTTAATTGTAAATAATCTTAGAGAATATGCAAACATAATAAAAGAAGTAATAATAATTGGAGTAGGAACCAGACTTGAAATATGGAATAAAGAAAAATGGAAAAAATATAATAGCGATGAAAATATTTCTGCAGATAACATAGCAGAAAATATGACAATGCTTGGTATATAACTTTATTAAAGTTTATATAAATTGCTAAAGATAAATTTTTTAGGTACAAAAGATAAAATAATAATGTACAAAAGATAAAAATTAAGAAACAAAAGATAAAGCTAAGCAAATATTACAAAAGATTAAATTAACAAAAGAAAAGTAAATAAAATAAACAAAAGTTTTTAGTATAAACAAAAGTAATTTTAGATACTAAAGATCAAAAAAGCAAGTAATTTAGGCACATAACAGGTTGGTATTTTTTTAATACCAACTGTTATGTTATTAATGAATACAAAAATAGAGGGTGAATATTTGGAATTTAATCATAAACCGGTATTATTGAATGAATGTATAGAAGGACTAAATATCAAACCTGATGGAATATATGTAGATGGAACTCTACGGTGGTGCAGGTCATAGTAAGGTAATCTTAAATAATTTATCAAAAAATGGATTGCTTATAGGAATTGATAGAGATGAGGAAGCTTTAAAGGCTGCCAAACAAAATTTAAAAGAATATAATAATGTAAAATATGTTCATGGAAATCACGATGATATAGGTAAAATATTAGAAGATATTGGAATTGAAAAAGTAGATGGGATTTTACTAGATTTAGGTGTTTCGTCATACCAATTAGATGAAAAATCTAGAGGATTTAGTTATATTGGCGAAAATGAATTAGATATGAGAATGGATAAAACTCAAGATCTAACAGCAAAAGATGTTGTTAACAATTATTCAGAAGAAGAGCTTTCTAAAATTATTTTTGAATATGGTGAAGAGCGATTTTCAAGAAATATAGCTAGAAACATATGTATTGAACGTGAAAAAAATCAAATACAAACTACATCTGAGCTTGTTCAAATAATTGAAAAATCTATTCCAAAATCAAAACAAAAAGATGGACATCCTGCTAAAAGAACATTTCAAGCAATTAGAATAGAAGTAAATGATGAATTAAAACCTTTATATAATACCGTAATGAGTTGTATAAAGTTATTAAGAAATAATGGTAGATTATGTATTATAACATTTCATTCTTTAGAAGACAGAGCTGTTAAACAAGCATATATAGATGCAGAAGGAAAATGTACATGTCCTAAAGAATTGCCATATTGTGTTTGTAATAATAAATCATATGGAAAAATTATAAATAAAAAACCAATAGTATCAACAAAAGAGGAACTTAAATTAAATAGTAGAGCACAAAGTGCAAAACTAAGAATTTTTGAAAGAAAAGAGGTGAGAACTTATGGCAAATAGGGTCTATGGTTATCAAGGGTATAAAGGATACCAATTTGAAACAAGCCCCAAGAAGTTGCAACCAGAATATGAACCAAATAAAGAACAGCATATAAATAAAAAATCTAGAAATAAAACTGTTACTAAGAAAACTACTAAAACTATAAAAGCAAATGAACTTAAAAAAAATAAAGCTAGCAAAGCTGAAATTAAAAAGAAAGCCAAGTTTATTGCATATATACTGTTTGGTTTTTCTGTGTTATTTACCATAAGTTACAGAAACTCTATAATCAATGAAAAATTTAATCAAAAAGAAGCTTTGAAAGCAGAATTAACTGAGATACAAAAAATTAATGAGCAATTAGAAGTTAGTGTAGAAAACGAATTAAATTTAACCAGTATTGAAAAAATAGCTAAAGAAAGATTGGGTATGGGTAAATTGAGTAATGGACAGAAGGTATATGTAAATTTACCTAAAAAAGAATATGTCGAATCTAAAACTGATGGAATAATTACTCAAAGTGATGAAAGTTTATATCAAAAAGCTTATAATAAAATAAAGGAATTTTTTAATTAAAAATAAATATAAAATTGGGGACGGGGCAAAAAATAACAGTTAGTATAAATTTTAAGATTATGGTAACTTTAATTTTTTGCTCCGTCCCCAATTTTATAATATAACTTGTTTTTTAAAATTAAAATCTTTACAAGAAATATATCTTGACAAATTTTGTGTAGAAATACCTGTTACATTAGATAAATCATTTATAGTAATGGTATTATTATTTTCAGAAAAAAATTCATTCAATTTAGAAATTTCATTATTATCTTTAGGAGTGCAAGAAGGGCAAGTATCTCCACTAGAAATAAAAAAACATCCACAACGTTTGCATTTATTAAAGTTCATATAAAGACCTCCTTAAACTAGAAATAATATTCTAATATTTTAATTTAGCAATATTGTATCATAACATTATAATAATTCAAATGTTTTTTGAAAAAAATTAGGTCTTGTTTTTTTGCCAAAAGAGCTATATAATATTGACCAAATTCGTTAAAGGAGATGATAATATGCAAGTAAGTCGTGAAGAACTTTTACACATAGCAAACCTAGCACACTTAAAATTAAAAGATGAAGAGGTTGATACATATTTATTACATCTACAAGATATATTAAATTTTGCAGAAAAAGTAAATAATGCACCAACAGATGGATTAGGAGAAACAATAGGTGCAAACGATAATTACAATGTATTTAGAAAAGATGAAATCGTAGAATTTGGTGATAGAGAAGCTTTACTTCAAAATGCTCCAGATCAAGAAAGAGGAATGTTTAAAATACCAAAAGTTATACAATAAAAGAAAAAGGGAAAATGGGACGGTTCAAATTTCCCATTTTTGGAAATTTGAGACACCCTACATATAGAAAGAGTTTTTTCTTGGAAAGAAATTGCCGAAAAGATAAAGGAGGAAATTTAATGAATATTACAGAACTTACAGTTCATGAACTTCAAGAAAAATTAGCTTCAAAAGAGCTTACAATAACTGAAATAACAAAAGCATATGCTGATAGAATTGCTGAAAAAGAAAACGATGTACAAGCTTTTGTTACAACATTAACTGATGAAGCAATAAAAAAAGCAGAAGAAATAGAAGAAAAAGTAAAAAACGGAGAGCTAAAATCAAATTTTGCAGGAATTCCTATAGGAATAAAAGATAATTTATGTACAAAAGGTGTAAAAACAACATGTAGCTCTAAGATGTTAGAAAACTTCGTTGCACCATATGATGCAACTGTTATAGAAAAATTAAATGATGAAGGTATGATTGACTTAGGAAAATTAAACATGGATGAATTTGCAATGGGAGGATCAACAGAAACTTCAGCATTTAAAAAAACAAGAAATCCATGGAATTTAAATACAGTACCAGGAGGATCATCAGGAGGATCTGCAGCAGCAGTTGCAGCAGGAATGGTACCATGGGCACTTGGAAGTGATACAGGTGGATCAATTCGTCAACCATCATCATTCTGTGGAGTTGTAGGTTTAAAGCCAACATATGGACTAGTTTCAAGATACGGATTAGTAGCATTTGCATCATCATTAGATCAAATAGGACCTATAACAAAAGATGTTTATGATAGTGCAATGCTTTTAAATTTAATAGTAGGACATGATTCAAAAGATACGACATCAATTGAAAGACCAAAAGTAGATTATACTAAGGCTCTAAAAAATGATGTTAAAGGATTAAAAATAGGTGTACCAAAAGAGTTCTTTGGAGAGGGAATAAACGAAGAAGTAAAGGCAAAATTACAAGAAGCAATAGAAAAATACAAAGAGTTAGGAGCAGAAGTAGAAGAATTTTCATTAGATGTTGCAGAATATTCATTAGCTACATACTACATAATTGCCTGTGCAGAAGCAAGCTCAAACTTAGGTAGATTTGATGGAATTAGATATGGTTACAGAACAGAAAACTTTGAAAAGTTAAAAGATATATATGTAAATTCAAGAAGTGAAGGATTTGGACCAGAAGTAAAAAGAAGAATAATTCTAGGAACATATGTGCTAAGTTCAGGATATTATGATGCATATTACAAAAAAGCTCAACAAGTTCGTACATTAGTTACAAATGAATTTGAAAAAGCATTTGAAAAATATGATGTTATATTAACACCAACATCACCAACAGTAGCATTCGAATTTGGAGCAAAATCAAGTAATCCATTAGAAATGTATTTAGCAGATATTTGTACAGTATCTGTAAATATAGCAGGTCTTCCAGGAATATCAATTCCATGTGGAGTAGATAGCAAAGGAATGCCAGTAGGAATGCAACTAATAGGAAATAAATTTGCAGAAGAAACAATTTTAAATGCAGCATACACATATGAACAAGCCACAAATTTTAGAGCAAACTATAAACCAAATTTTGGGGACGGGGCAAAAAATTAAAATATGGGTTGTCAAAAGGGACGGAAATTTTGACAACAAAATTTAATAAAAGGTTGTCAAAAATCTCCGTTCCTTTTGACAATCTTTCCAAAGAAAGGAGAAAAGCTTATGTCAAGAAGCGATTATGAAGTAGTAATTGGACTAGAAGTTCACGCAGAGCTTTCTACAAAAACAAAAATCTTTTGTAGTTGTCCAACAGAATTCGGTGGAGACCCAAACACACATTGTTGCCCAATTTGTATGGCAATGCCAGGAACTTTACCAGTACTTAACGAAAAAGTTGTTGAATATGCTGTAAAAGCAGGATTAGCAACAAATTGTGAAATATCAAGAAATAGTAAAAACGATAGAAAAAATTATTTTTATCCAGATCTTCCAAAAGCTTATCAAATATCACAATTTGATAAACCTCTTTGTGAGCATGGATATGTAGAGATAGAAGATGATGAGGGAAATCCTAAAAAAATACGTTTAACTCGTATTCATATAGAAGAAGATGCAGGAAAATTAAACCACAATGAGTTTGGAGGAGGAAGTTTAGTTGATTTAAACAGAGCTGGAGTTCCATTAATAGAATCTGTATCTGAGCCAGATATTCGTTCAGCAGGAGAAGCTGAAAGATATTTAAGAAAATTAAAATCTATTTTTGAATATATAGAAGTATCTGATTGTAAAATGCAAGAAGGTTCACTTCGTGCAGACGTTAACGTTTCTGTAAGAAAAAAAGGTGCCAAAGAGTTTGGAACTCGTACAGAAATGAAAAATATGAACTCTTTCAGATCAATAGTAAGAGCAATTGAATATGAATCAAATAGACAAATTGATGTATTAGAAGAAGGAGGAGAAATTGAGCAAACAACTTTAAGATGGGATGATGTATCTGGAAGAACTTTCCCAATGAGAAGCAAAGAAGATGCTCAAGATTATAGATACTTCCCAGATCCAGATTTAGTAGCAATTCGTTTATCTGAAGAGTATATTCAAAATATAAAAGATAATTTACCAGAATTGCCAGAAAGCAGAAAAGCAAGATATATGTCTGAATATGGATTATCAGAAAAAGATGCAAATCTAATTACTGCATCAAAATACCTATCAAACTTATTTGAAGGTACAAAAGATGTTTGTGGAAATCCAAAATTATCAGCAAACTGGATATTATCAGATATATCAAGAATATTAAATGAAAAAGAAATGGAACCAGACCAAATTCCATTTACAGCAGAGCAATTAGGAAAAACAATAGTATTGATAGAAAAAGGTACAATAAGCTCTGCAATAGCTAAAAAAGTAGTAACAGAATTATTTGAAAATCCACAAGACCCAGAAGAAATGATTAAAGCAAAAGGATGGATTCAAATTTCTGATGAAGGAGCTATAAAAGAAGTTGTAATGCAAGTATTAGAAGCAAACCCTCAATCAGTAGCAGATTTTAAAGGTGGAAAAGATAAAGCATTAGGATTTTTAGTTGGACAAGCAATGAAAGCAACAAAAGGAAAAGCAAATCCACAAATGCTTAATAAAATGTTCTTAGAAGAGCTAAATAAATAATATATATACGATATTTTGTATAGTATATTCATCTAAATGCAATTTATTTTAGGAATATAAGAGAGGCTAACATTATAAAATTAGCCTCTTATTTTGTGTCAAGAAATATCTTTTATAATTTTATCAAATGCAATAGAACAAATAGCAAAGGCAACAAAGAAAAAAACACTTAATTTTAATAAAGTAATTCCAAGGTTAAATTGAAACAATATGTATGTTGAATGATATATTGATAATATCATTGTAGCTAATAAACTCATTAATAGGCAAGCAATAAATCCTATGTGAGTTATTTTTTTTATCTTTTTATCAATTTTTTTTAATTCTATAATTAGTTTCATATTGAGTATACCTCCATAATATATATTTATAACAATAGATTAACATAAATAAAGTTTAAAAGCAAAGGTAATAAATGGTTATAAGAATTAAATAAACAACTATATTCAGTATTGAAAATAATAAATATAAATGATATAATTCACTCTAAAAGTAGAGGTGTTAAATATGAAAGTAATTTTATTAGATAATATCAAAGGAGTAGGAAAAAAAGATGAGGTAATAAATGCAAGTGATGGATATGCAAGAAATTTTTTATTTCCAAAAAAATTAGCAGTAGAAGCAAATAATGAAAATATGAATAAATTAAAAGCAAAAAAACAATCAGAGCAATATAAAAAAGATGTAGAAAAAGAAAATGCTCAAAAAGTTGCTAAACAATTAGGTAATATAACTTTAAATATAAAGGTAAAAGCAGGAGAAAATGGAAAAATATTCGGTGGAGTTACTTCAAAGGAAATATCAGAGGAACTAAAAAAACAATATAAAATAGATGTTGATAAAAAGAAGATAGTATTAAATGAGAACATAAAAAATATAGGCAGTTTTGATATAACTATTAAGTTATACGAAGGCGTTATAGGCAAATTAAAAATCAAAGTTATTTCAGAGTAATTGATGTCACAAAGGACGATCCTTTTGGGCAATTAATTTTAAAGATTTTTTAGTTAAGAATAATTTGTAAAGAAGATATATTCTTTTGAAATTAAGAAAGGGTTGTAGCAAAAATGGAGTTAGGTAAGGTGCCACCACATGATCTAGAAGCAGAGCAAGCAGTTTTGGGATGTATGCTTACAGATAAAGACGCTGTGGTTTCTGCTGTAGAAACATTAACGGAAGAAGATTTTTACAGAGAAGATAATAAAATAATTTATAGAGCAATACTAAACTTATATAATAGAGCAGATCCAATTGATATTATAACATTGAAATCAGAGCTAAGTTCCATTGGAAAATTTGATGCTGTAGGTGGATTAGAGTATTTAGCAGAGTTGCCAGATAAAGTACCTACAACTTCAAATGTAGAAAGATATATTAAAATAGTAGAAGAAAAATCCACATTAAGAACATTAATAAAAACAGCAAATGAACTAATTACATTAGGTTATGATCCAACACAAGATGTAGAGGATATAATGGATAGTGCTGAAAAAAAGATTTTCAATATTATGCAAAAAAAGAATCAAACAGGATATTCATCTATTAAAGATATTTTAGTAGAATCTTTTACGGAGCTAGAAGATCTATATAATAGAAAACAACATGTTACAGGAGTTCCAACAGGATTTATAGATTTAGACAATAAAACAGCAGGACTTCACAATTCAGACTTAATATTAGTAGCTGCAAGACCTGCTATGGGAAAATCTGCATTTGCATTAAACATTGCTACAAATGCCGCAATTCAAGCAAATGTAGGAGTTGCAATATTTAGTCTTGAGATGTCTAAAGAGCAAATGGCAAACAGAATTTTAGGAAGTGTTGCTATGGTAGATGGAAATAGTATAAGAACAGGTAGAATTGCTGATGACGATTGGATAAAACTTGCAACAGCATCTGGAGAACTTTCTCAGACAGGAATTTTTATAGATGATACACCTGGTATATCAGTTATGGAAATTCGTGCAAAATGTAGAAAATTAAAAATGGAAAAAAATATTGGACTCGTAGTAATAGATTACCTACAGCTTGTTCAAGGAAGTAATAAAAAAGGTGGAAGTCGTGAGCAGGAAATTTCTGAAATTAGTAGATCATTAAAAATTCTAGCAAAAGAAATAAACGTGCCAGTAATAGCACTATCACAGTTATCTCGTGCTCCAGAACAACGTCCAGACCATAGACCGATGCTATCTGACCTTCGTGAATCAGGAGCGATAGAACAGGATGCTGATATTGTTATGTTTTTATATAGAGATGATTATTATAATCAAGATAGTGAAAAGAAAAATATAGCAGAAGTAATTATAGCTAAACACAGAGCTGGTTCAACAGGAACTGTAGAACTTGCATGGCTTGGAAATTATACAAAATTTGCAAATCTTGCAAAAGACTATTAATGTGTGAACTTTGGGACATTCCCAAAGTTCAGCTTTTTTAATAAAAGATTTTAAACCTAATTGAACTTTAAAGAATGTCTACCAAGTTCAGTTAAAAAGAAAGAAGATGGAAAATGTTAGAAGATGAAGTATTAAAAACAATTCGAAGATATAATATGATTCAAGAAAATGATTTAATTGTAGTTGCTGTTTCTGGGGGACCAGATTCGATGACTTTATTAAATGTTCTTTTAAATTTAAAAAGTAAATTAAATTTTAAAATTGTAGTTGCACATGTAAATCATATGATAAGATCAGTAGCTGATACAGAAACTGCATATGTAAAAGATTTTTGTGACAAAAATAAAATTAGTTGCTACATAAAAAAAATAAATGTAATAAAAAAAGCAGAATTAGAAAAAATAAGTACTGAAGAAGCAGGAAGAAATGCAAGATATGATTTTTTCGAAGAAATATTTAAAAAAATTAATGCTACTAAAATAGCAATTGCTCATAACAAAAATGATAATGCAGAAACTGTATTAATGAATGTTATAAGGGGCTCAGGGGTTTCAGGATTAAAGGGAATTGAACCAATGCGTGATAATAAATTTATAAGACCATTAATTGAAATAGATAGAAAAAGTATAGAGCAATATTGTATAGACAAAAATTTAAATCCTAAATTTGATGAATCAAATAAAGAAAATATATATACGAGAAATAAAATAAGAAATTTATTAATACCATATCTAGAAAAAGAGTTTAATCCAAATATTATAGAATCAATTAATAGATTATCATCTTTAGCAACACAGGAAAATAGATATATTGAAAAAATAGTTAATGAAAATTTTGTAAATATAAAAGAAGATGAAGATAATGATAATATCAAATTAAATCTAAAAGAATTTAATGAATTGGATTCTTTTATAAAAAGTAAAATAATATTATTATGTGTTCAGAAACTATTTGGAACAACAAAAGGAATAGAAAAAGTACACATAGAAGATATTATAAAACTTTGTGAAAAGAACATAGGTAATAAATATATGACTCCAAATAAAAATTTAAAAGTAGCAGTTAATAAAGGAAAAATATTAATATCAAAAATTTAAAATAAAACTGGAATGATTGGATTTTATTGTGAAACTTTTGTGTAAATGCTTGAATTGTAAAATAATCTATGTTATATAATATTATATGATAAACTGCGATTACTTATGTAGTAATATAAAGGAGGAAATATTTTGAAAAATAGCATAAAAACTTTAGCGGTATGGCTAATAATTGGCGTAATAATGATTGTTGGAATTACTGCAATATATGATAATGCTGACAGAAAATTTACGTATTCAGAACTTGTTTCAAAAATACAAGCTGGTCAGGTCAGCTCAGTAGATATAAATGCAGATGGAACATCTGCAATAGTAAATTTCAATGATGGAACAACCGAAAAAAAAGTTAATATACCAGATATGAAAAGCTTAATGGATAATGTACAAGAACCTATGAAAAATGGAGCAATAACTGTTGAGCAAGAATCACAATCAATATGGGTTACAATAATATCATTAATAGCACCACTTGGATTATTAATAATATTCCTATTATTTTGGTTTTTATCTATGAGTGGAAGACAATCTGGCAACAAAACAATGTCTTTTGGAAAAAGTAAAGCAAGAGTTGTTGGTCAAACCGATAAAAACAAAGTAACATTTAATGATGTTGCTGGTGTAGATGAAGAAAAGCAAGAATTACAAGAAATTGTAGAATTTTTGAAAAATCCTAAAAAATTCACTGATATGGGAGCAAGAATTCCTAAGGGTGTTTTATTAGTGGGTCATCCAGGAACTGGTAAAACATTACTTGCAAAAGCTGTTGCAGGAGAAGCAGGAGTACCATTTTTCATAATAAGTGGTTCAGACTTTGTTGAAATGTTCGTTGGTGTTGGTGCATCAAGAGTAAGAGATTTATTTGAACAGGCAAAAAAGAATGCACCATGTATAATATTTATAGATGAAATTGATGCAGTTGGTAGACAAAGAGGTGCAGGACTAGGTGGAGGACATGATGAAAGAGAGCAAACGTTAAATCAATTATTAGTTGAAATGGATGGATTTGCATTAAATGAAGGTGTAATAGTAATGGCTGCAACAAACAGACCAGATGTATTAGATAAAGCATTACTAAGACCAGGAAGATTTGATAGACAAATAGTAGTTTCTCAACCAGATGTAAAAGCAAGGGAGCAAATATTAGAAGTTCATGCAAGAAAGAAAAAATTAGCATCAGATGTAGACTTAAAAATTATAGCAAAAAATACTTCTGGATTTTCAGGAGCAGACTTAGAAAATGTATTAAATGAAGCAGCATTATTAGCAGCAAGATACAATCAACCAGAAATTACAATGAAAAACGTAGAAGATGCTATGATAAAAGTAACAATGGGACCAGAAAAGAAGAGCAGAGTAAGAAGTGAAAAAGAGAATAAATTGGTAGCATATCATGAAGCTGGTCATGCTGTTGTAAGTAGATTTTTACCAACTCAAGATGCAGTTCACCAAATATCAATTGTTCCAAGAGGAATGGCTGGTGGATATACTATGTATAGACCGAATGAAGATAAATCATTTATGTCAAAGTCTGAAATGGAAGAGAGCATAATTTCTTTATTAGGAGGAAGAGTTGCAGAAAAACTAATATTAGATGATATATCAACAGGAGCAAGCAATGATATTGAAAGAGCAACAAAAATTGCAAGAGCAATGGTTACTAAATATGGTATGAGTGACAGAATTGGTCCTATGGCATTGGGTGCAGGTCAAGAAGAAGTATTTTTAGGAAGAGATTTTGCACAATCAAAAGAATATTCAGAAGAAACAGCAGGAGTAATTGATGAGGAAGTTAAAGCTATAATAGATATAGCATATCAAAATGCAGAAGAGATATTAAGAAGAAATATAGATAAACTTCATGCTGTAGCTGGAGTTCTACTAGAAAAAGAAAAAATTGACGGAGATGAGTTTGAAGCAATTTTTAATAATTAAAAAATGGGGACGGAGTAAAAAAATAAAGTGATTCAACCTCAATTCGGGGACGGAGCAAAAAACTAAGTTGTCATAATCTGTTAATTTATGATAACTTAGTTTTTTTGCTCCGTCCCATTAAATTTTTCAACTTTTTACGAATTTTAATCGTATTAAAAATAAGGGGGAAAGTATATGAAGAACAAAGATATTGAAAAAATTGTAAGAAAATATGCAGATCTTGTTTATAGAGTAGCATTCACAATGCTGAAAAATAAATCTGATACTGAAGATATTTTTCAAGAAGTATTTATGAAATTATGTACAGAAGATGTAAAATTTATAAACGAAGAGCATCAGAAAGCGTGGATTATACGAGTAACGAAAAATAAATGTTTAGATTTTCTAAAAAGAAGTTGCAATAAAAATAAATCTGAATTAGATGAAAATATACAAAAGGAAGAGCTAGAAGGTAATTGTGAAGTTTTAAATGAAGTTATGAAACTGCCAGACAAATATAGAATTATTATTTATTTGTTTTATTATGAAGGATATAAAATATCGGAGATATCGAGTATGTTAGAAATAAATGAGTCGACTCTTAAATCGAGACTGGTTAAAGCAAGAGAATTGCTGAAAGAAAAGTTAAAGGAGGAGTTTTAAATGATAAGTAAAGTTTATATAAATGAAATGAATGAGATTCATGCAAGTGAAGAGCTAATTCAAAAAACAATTAAGTGTATAAAAGATGTAAAAAAATTCGAAAAAAATAGAAAAATAAAAAAAGTCATTGCTGGAGCAACAGCAGCTTTAACTCTATCTATAGGAAGTGTTGCTGCATATATTGCTATTACTGGAAACACAGAGATATTACAAAAAATTGGAATAAAATTAAGTCAAAATTATGAGCAAAATGAACAAATTATAACTAATGAAAATGATAGTCAAAATAAAATTTCTACAAAAGGATTTGAAGCCACTTTAAGATCAGCTTCGATAGATAATGCAAGTATTGTAATGGAAATAGATTTAAAGTTGAATGATGATGTAAGTATAGAAGAACCAGATTTGAAAGTAAAAAAATTAAGTATATATAAGCCATCAGTAGACAGAACATTTGCAAACCTTGAATTAACTGAAAGCTCAAGTGTACAAAAAATGGAAGATGGAACATATAAATTATTTAAATATATTGCTATAAAAGATCCTAGTTTAGCTTCAAATAATTTCTTTAAAGATATATTTTATCAAGATAGTTCAATAAATTGTACAGTGATTTTTTCTGGAATAGTTGATGAAAACGGAAATGAAATTATATCTGCAGAAAATTTAAATGATGAATGCAATTTTTATTTTGAATTAACAAATCCAGGAAATTTGGATAGTACTGATAATATAGTAAAAGCAAACCAATGTATAAATTATAAAAATGTAGAAATTTCTGTAGATTCAATTCAAAAATCTAATTTTGGAAATATAATTACAATAAATGCTGTTGAAAAAAATATTGATATAAACAAAATAAATGATATTCAAAAAATAGATTTCATTGTTAAAGATTCTGAAGGAAATTCTATTAATATTGTTTCTAGAACTCAGAATGTAGGACTAGGTAATTATTCTAAAGGAACGTATCAGGATGTATATTTAGAGGATATTCAATTGATTGTTGATGATTATTCTGATGTTATGGATTATACTATAGAAATTATAGAAAGTAATAATTTAATAATAACAACAGATGAATTAATTAAAATTAATAACGAATGTGTAGAAGGATTATCAGATGGAACTTGTGTGTATACAACTGATGGTCAGGCATACCCAAGAGCCTTTGTAGATGAGAGCGATTATCATATGGATGATTGGGGGGTATATATATGTAATAAATCGTCTAATGAGATTATTGAAGAAAGAAATAAGTTGAAATAGACTGTATTAGTTAAAAAGTGAAGTAATATATTTTTAAAATTATGTAAAATGTACTATATTTGTAATTTATTAA
>ENA-UOJD01002423-UOJD01002423.1-human-gut-metagenome-genome-assembly--contig:-P48-NODE-2423-length-15486-cov-4.920485_pt1 | contig 15486 bp, 10 predicted proteins | sample MGYA00242342_ERZ723889 | MGnify/ENA metagenome assembly ERZ723889
GAATAACTGTAGCCACGACGCAGCATCAGGCTGGACTCGCTCTCCGCCGTGCGGGGATTCGCCAGCCGGATATGGCTGTCCAGCGCAATCACCTTCCCTTCCGGATCGCTAGCGTAATCGGGAACATCATGCTCATGCTGCATGCCCAGCGGCGCACCGGTTTGCTTATCACGACCAAATATCGTCTGCTGCTCTTTCAGCGGCGTTCTGTCCCAAAATTCCACTCGAAACTGAATCAAGCGTACTGCCTGATAGCTGCCACCGATTGTCCACGCAGGCTCCTGCTGATCTGCCGTCACCCACACCACTTTTTGCATCAACTTCGCATTCTCGCTATCGGGATTGGCGGTGCCGTCTTTAAAGCCCAGCAAATTTATCGGCGTCTCTTTGCCTTTACTACGCGCTGCGTGGTCGGAAATAAACCCTTCCCGCTTCCAGCGCACGCTGAGCAAATCCGGCGTATGTTTGATGATATCGCGCAGCGCATGGATCACCGTGTCCTGGGTGTTGGCGCAAATTTGTAGCAACACATCACCATGACATAACGCCGCATCCAGCGAGTCGTTAGGGAAACGCGTCATCTTCTGCAACTTTTTTGGCATCTGTGGCGCAAGGCCAAAGCGCTCATCAAACAATGAGTGACCCACCGATAACGTGATGGTGAGATTATCGGGCGCAATGTAGCCGCCAAGAATGCCGGAATCGAGTGGTGGCAGGCGCGGATTTGGCATTTCTGGTGCCGCTCCGCCCTGAGTCAGAAAAGCAAAACGCTGAGTCAACAAGCGAAACAACCGTTCAAGATCGGCTTTATCGCTGGCAAGCACATCAAACGCCACCAGCATCATTGCAGCCTGTTGTGGTGTCAGGATCCCTGCCTGATGCTCACCATAAAACGGCTGTTTCTCATTGCGTGCATCCGGTGAAAGCGTACCCGGCGCACTTTGCGTTTTTTGTGCATGAGCAACCGGACAACTTCCCGCCAGCGCCAGCGCACCAATCCCTTTCAGTAAACGTCGGCGTGACGGTTCATTCACGCCGTTTTCATCTTCATACTGCATAACGCTTAGTCCAGCCCCAGCACACCACGAAGTTGCGCCAGATCTTCCGCCAGCGCAGTAATCGGTCCTTTCAGTGCATTCCGGTCGGCATCGGTCAATTTGTCGTAGGTTTCAAAACCGTCTTTAGTACGGTATTTCGCCAGAATGGTATCGACCTTTTTAAAGTTGGCATCGACTTTTGCCAGCAGTTCCGGATTCGCTTTTTGTAGTTGTGGACGCAGCAGATCGACAATTTTCTGCGAGCCTTCAACGTTAGCCTGGAAATCCCACAGATCGGTGTGGCTGTAGCGATCTTCTTCACCGCTGATTTTGCTGGCCGCCACTTCCTCAATCAGTCCGGCTGCACCGCCGACCACTTTTGAAGGAGGGAAAGCCAGTTCACTGATGCGTTTTTGCAAATCGACCACATCGGTATAAAGCTGGTCAGCATACTTATCCATCCCTTTGGTGGTGTTATCGCCAAACAATGCTTTTTCCAGACGGTGGAAACCGGTGAATTTTGGATCGGCGGCTTTTTGCTCGTAATCATCTTCACGGGCGTCAATGCTGCCATCCAGATCGGAGAACAGTTCAGCAATCGGTTCGATGCGCTCATAGTGCTGCCGCGTCGGCGCATACAGTGCTTTCGCTTTTTCGATATCGCCTGCTTTAATAGCGTCGGTAAAGGCTTTGGTGTCGGTCACCAGTTGCGTGGTTTCCGCCATGACATACGCTTTATATGCAGTAATTGCACCACCAAGACTTAACAGCGCATCACTTTGCGCCGCATCCGCCGTTGCCTCACCTTTGACGATCAACTTCCCTTTCGGGTTAGTCAGCAGACCGCAGGTCATATCGTATTCGCCAGGCTGTAAATTCGCCGTCATTTTCTGGCTAAAACCAGGGGCGATATTTTCCCGCTCTTCCACCACCATCACGCCTTTGAGGATCTCCCACTCCAGCGCCTTCTGGCTGTGGTTCTGAATAATGAACTGTGTTTTCCCGGCGTTAACCGTAATGGTCATCGGCTCGCACTGTTTATCTGTCACAGTGACTTTGACCTGCGGAATATCAGCGGCGTTAGCCATAAAAGCAGAAGAGAACAGCGCAGCCACGCTCAACTGCAATGCGTTACGGCGGAAGTTAATGGTCATGACGAGACTATCCCTTTAAAGTATGTTGTAACTAAGCAAGAGTTTGCGTCGTATTTGCTACACGGAGCGGGACGCAGTCGCCCCTGCGCGTGGTGGCAGAACAAATGCCACCAGCGCCGAGATGAGATAAATAAACCAGACGGCGACTTCGCTGACGCTCGGTGCTTCCTGATAGCCAAAAATCCCTTCCATCAGTGTGCCAAACAGCGAGTGAGTTGAGAGCACCGCGCTCATATCGAAGGCGATTTCCTGAAAATGGTTCCACAATCCGGCTTCATGAAATGCGCGAATGGCACCAGCTGCCAGCCCTGCGGCGACGAAGAGAATAAACAGACTGGTCCATTTAAAAAATGCACCAAGATTGAGACGAATACCGCCCCAGTAGAGCAGGAAGCCAAGCACCACGGCTGTAGCAAGACCGAGCATTGCACCCAGCGGCGGCCAGACCCCGACATCTTGTTGAAATGCCGCCAGCAGGAAAAAGACCGACTCCAGCCCTTCCCTTGCAACGGCAAAAAAGACCATCATCACCAGCGCCCAGCCATGATGATTTCCACGCTGCAATGCGCTATCGACCGCCTGCTCCAGTTGTACTTTGACGTTGCGCGACACTTTGCGCATCCAGAAAACCATCCAGGTAAGGATCACTACGGCGATCACCGCCACAATGCCTTCAAACAGTTCCTGTTCTTTTTGCGGAAATTCGCCGGTGGTTTCGTTAATGAAGATACCCAAGCCCAGACACAACGCAGCGGCAAGCAACACGCCAATCCACATTACACCAATCCATCGGCCTCGCTGGGTACGCTTAAGATAGCTGGCAATCAAACTGACAATCAGCGCGGCTTCAAGTCCTTCGCGCAACATAATGAGAAACGGAACAAACATGCCACCCACCCTTAAACGTTTTTCTGAGTCAATCTATGCAAAGAAAAGTAAATCGCAGTGATAGCGATTATCATTACGATGAAGAAAAATACAAGTGGAATGTAGTGATAATGATGAGAAGATGTAAAAATATTTTGAGAAAAAACGCAGAGGGCAATCACTGATTGCCCTCTGCCTGCTTCCTGTTATGACGTGAAATTTTCGGTAAAACGCCTTCCCTTACCCTTCCTGCAACCGTGACGGCGGAGCCGAATGATAGTGCGCATCGGCCTCGGCAAAGCGTTTTTGCATCGCCGCTGACGGCGCTTTACCCAGCAAACTAAACACTACAATCCCAATACTGCCGAAGATAAAGCCCGGAATAATTTCGTACAGTCCCAGCCAGCCGAACTGTTTCCAGACGATAACCGTCAGCGCACCGATGATCATCCCCGCCAGCGCACCGTTGCGCGTCATGCGTGACCACATCACCGAGAACAGCACCACCGGACCAAACGCCGCGCCAAAGCCTGCCCACGCGTAGCTCACTAAGCCCAGCACGCGGTTTTCCGGGTTTGCCGCCAGCGCAATCGCCACCAGCGCCACCACCAGCACCATCACACGCCCTACCCACACCAGCTCTTTCTGGCTGGCCTGTTTACGCAGAAATGCTTTGTATAGATCTTCGGTAATTGCACTGGAACATACCAGCAGCTGGCAACTTAACGTTGACATTACCGCCGCCAGAATCGCCGACAGCAAAATCCCGGCAATCCACGGGTTAAACAGAATTTGCGCCAGTTCAATAAACACGCGTTCAGCGTTCTGGTTTACCGCACCTGCTACCGCCGGGTGCCCGTTAAAGTAAGCGATACCAAAGAAACCAACAGCCACCGCCCCTGCCAGGCAGAGGATCATCCAGGTCATACTAATACGACGCGCATGGACAATGCTGTGGTGAGAATCTGCCGCCATAAAACGCGCCAGGATGTGCGGCTGCCCGAAGTAACCCAGCCCCCAACCCATCAGCGAGATAATGGCGACAAAATTCAACCCTTTGAGCATATCCACGTTTTCTATGCTCTTTTGTTTAATCACTTCCAGCGAGTCGCCAAAGCCACCGACGCTAATGATCACGATAACCGGCGTCAGGATCAGGGCAAAAATCATCAGACTGGCCTGTACAGTGTCAGTCCAGCTCACCGCGAGGAAACCGCCAATAAAGGTGTAAAGGATCGTCGCCGCAGCCCCCGCCCACAGAGCCGTTTCGTAGCTCATGCCAAAGGTACTTTCAAACAGACGCGCGCCTGCCACAATGCCCGAAGCGCAATAAATGGTGAAGAACAGCAAAATAACCAGCGCGGAGATAATGCGCAAAATGCGGCTTTTATCTTCAAAGCGCCCGGTGAAATAATCCGGCAATGTTAAGGCGTTATTGTTGTATTCGGTATGCACACGCAACCGCCCGGCCACCAGCTTCCAGTTAATCCACGCGCCTAATGTCAGGCCAATGGCGATCCAGCTTTCGGAAATCCCGGAAAGAAAAACAGCGCCAGGCAACCCCATTAACAGCCAGCCGCTCATATCCGACGCACCCGCCGATAATGCCGTCACGAATGGCCCAAGACTACGACCGCCCAGAATATAGTCATCGAAGTTTTTCGTTGATCGCCAGGCGATAAACCCAATCAATATCATGCCAAAGATATAGACACAAAATGTCACCAACATCGGTGTGCTAATAGCCATCTAAAGTCTCCAAAAAATTATTATCGGCAATGTCGAAACTTGCCGTTATATCTGCCACCGGAACGGGGTAACAGAGTTTATGTTTTACCAGGGCGACCGTATCCTGCCGGAAGCGCTGGTTATTCACAATCGATTTAACACACCATTTACATTAAATTTTAGTGCTCAGCGACACTATTTTTCATCAGGTTGCACTCTCTCACATTTTTTGCGGTTGCACCTTTCAAAAATGTTAACTGCCGCAGAGAAAAAGTCTGAGTTATTTTTTTAATCCCTGTCATATCGATTTCGTTTATTAACATTTCATTCATTTTTAAGCTTGCTACGCAGGTCACATTTAACATGGTTGCACAAAGTTGCAACATCATGGATATTTCACGATAACGTTAAGTTGCACCTTTCAGAACAACAGGAGTAATGGCATGGGAACCACCACCATGGGGGTTAAGCTGGACGACGCGACGCGTGAGCGTATTAAGTCTGCTGCGACACGTATCGATCGCACACCACACTGGTTAATTAAACAGGCGATTTTTTCTTATCTTGAACAACTGGAAAACAGCGATACTCTCCCGGAGCTACCTGCGCTGCTTTCTGGCGCGGCCAATGAGAGCGATGAAGCACCGACTCCGGCAGAGGAACCACACCAGCCTTTCCTCGACTTTGCCGAACAAATATTGCCCCAGTCGGTTTCCCGCGCCGCGATCACCGCGGCCTATCGCCGCCCGGAAACCGAAGCGGTTTCTATGCTGCTGGAACAAGCTCGCCTGCCGCAGCCAGTTGCTGAACAGGCGCACAAACTGGCGTATCAACTGGCCGATAAACTGCGTAATCAAAAAAACGCCAGTGGTCGCGCAGGTATGGTTCAGGGGTTATTGCAGGAGTTTTCGTTGTCATCGCAGGAAGGCGTGGCGCTGATGTGTCTGGAGGAAGCGTTGTTGCGTATTCCCGACAAAGCCACCCGTGACGCGTTAATTCGCGACAAAATCAGTAACGGTAACTGGCAGTCACACATTGGTCGTAGCCCGTCCCTGTTTGTTAATGCCGCTACCTGGGGGCTGCTGTTTACCGGCAAACTGGTTTCCACCCATAACGAAGCCAGCCTCTCCCGCTCGCTGAACCGCATTATCGGTAAGAGCGGTGAACCGCTGATCCGCAAAGGTGTGGATATGGCGATGCGCCTGATGGGCGAGCAGTTCGTCACGGGCGAAACCATCGCGGAAGCGTTAGCCAATGCCCGCAAACTGGAAGAGAAAGGTTTCCGTTACTCTTACGATATGCTGGGCGAAGCCGCACTGACTGCCGCAGACGCACAGGCGTATATGGTTTCCTATCAGCAGGCGATTCACGCCATTGGTAAAGCGTCTAACGGTCGTGGTATCTATGAAGGTCCGGGCATTTCAATCAAGCTGTCGGCGCTACATCCGCGTTATAGCCGCGACCAGTATGATCGGGTAATGGAAGAGCTTTACCCGCGTCTGAAATCACTCACCCTGCTGGCGCGTCAGTACGATATTGGTATTAACATCGATGCCGAAGAGGCCGATCGCCTGGAGATCTCCCTCGATCTGCTGGAAAAACTCTGTTTCGAGCCTGAACTGGCAGGCTGGAACGGCATCGGTTTTGTTATTCAGGCTTATCAAAAACGCTGCCCGTTGGTGATCGATTACCTGATTGATCTCGCCACCCGCAGCCGTCGCCGTCTGATGATTCGCCTGGTGAAAGGCGCGTACTGGGATAGTGAAATCAAGCGTGCACAGATGGACGGCCTTGAAGGTTATCCGGTTTATACCCGCAAGGTGTATACCGACGTTTCTTATCTTGCCTGTGCGAAAAAACTGCTGGCGGTGCCAAATCTAATCTACCCGCAGTTCGCGACGCACAACGCCCATACGCTGGCGGCAATTTATCAACTGGCGGGTCAAAACTACTACCCGGGTCAGTACGAGTTCCAGTGCCTGCATGGTATGGGCGAACCACTGTATGAGCAGGTCACCGGGAAAGTTGCCGACGGCAAACTTAACCGTCCGTGTCGTATTTATGCTCCGGTCGGTACACATGAAACGCTGCTGGCGTATCTGGTGCGCCGCCTGCTGGAAAACGGTGCTAACACCTCGTTTGTTAACCGTATTGCCGACACCTCTTTGCCACTGGATGAACTGGTCGCCGATCCAGTCACTGCTGTAGAAAAACTGGCGCAACAGGAAGGGCAAACTGGATTACCGCATCCGAAAATTCCCCTGCCGCGCGATCTTTACGGCCACGGGCGCGACAACTCGGCAGGGCTGGATCTCGCTAACGAACACCGTCTGGCCTCGCTCTCTTCAGCCCTGCTCAATAGTGCACTGCAAAAATGGCAGTCCTTGCCAATGCTGGAACAACCGGTAGCGGCAGGTGAGATGTCGCCCGTTATTAACCCTGCGGAACCGAAAGATATTGTGGGCTATGTGCGTGAAGCCACGCCGCGTGAAGTAGAACAGGCGCTGGAAAGTGCGGTTAATAACGCGCCAATCTGGTTTGCCACTCCTCCGGCTGAACGCGCGGCAATTTTGCATCGCGCTGCCGTGCTAATGGAAAGCCAGATGCAGCAACTGATTGGTATTCTGGTGCGTGAAGCCGGAAAAACCTTCAGTAACGCCATTGCCGAAGTGCGCGAAGCGGTCGATTTTCTCCACTACTATGCCGGACAGGTGCGGGATGATTTCGCTAACGAAACCCACCGTCCATTAGGGCCTGTGGTATGTATCAGTCCGTGGAACTTCCCGCTGGCTATTTTCACCGGACAGATCGCTGCCGCACTGGCGGCAGGTAACAGCGTGCTGGCAAAACCGGCAGAACAAACGCCGCTGATTGCCGCGCAAGGGATCGCCATTTTGCTGGAAGCGGGTGTACCGCCAGGCGTGGTGCAATTGCTGCCAGGTCGGGGTGAAACCGTGGGCGCGCAACTGACGGGTGATGATCGCGTGCGCGGGGTGATGTTTACCGGTTCAACCGAAGTCGCTACGTTACTGCAGCGCAATATCGCCAGCCGCCTGGACGCTCAGGGTCGCCCTATTCCGCTCATCGCTGAAACCGGCGGCATGAACGCGATGATTGTCGATTCTTCAGCACTGACCGAACAAGTCGTAATAGATGTGCTGGCCTCGGCGTTCGACAGTGCAGGTCAGCGTTGTTCGGCACTGCGCGTGCTGTGCCTGCAAGATGAGATTGCCGACCACACGCTGAAAATGCTGCGCGGCGCAATGGCCGAATGCCGGATGGGTAATCCGGGTCGCCTGACCACCGATATCGGTCCGGTGATTGATAGCGAAGCGAAAGCCAATATCGAGCGTCATATTCAGACCATGCGTAGTAAAGGCCGTCAGATGTTCCAGGCGGTGCGGGAAAACAGCGAAGATGCCCGTGAATGGCAAAGCGGCACCTTTGTCGCTCCGACGCTGATCGAACTGGATGACTTTGCCGAATTACAAAAAGAGGTCTTTGGTCCGGTGCTGCATGTGGTGCGTTACAACCGTAACCAGCTCCCAGAGCTGATCGAGCAGATTAACGCTTCCGGCTATGGTCTGACGCTTGGCGTTCATACGCGTATTGATGAAACCATTGCCCAGGTCACTGGCTCGGCCCAGGTCGGTAATCTGTACGTTAACCGTAATATGGTGGGCGCGGTGGTTGGGGTGCAACCGTTCGGCGGCGAAGGGTTGTCCGGTACCGGGCCGAAAGCAGGCGGTCCGCTCTATCTCTACCGTCTGCTAGCGAATCGCCCGGAAAGTGCGCTGGCGGTGACGCTCGCGCGTCAGGATGCGGAGTATCCGGTCGATGTGCAGTTGAAAGCCGCATTGACTCAGCCGCTAAATGCACTGCGGGAATGGGCGGCAAACCGTCCAGAATTGCAGGCGTTATGTACGCAATATGGCGAGTTGGCGCAGGCAGGAACACAACGATTTTTGCCAGGGCCGACTGGTGAACGCAACACCTGGACGCTGCTGCCGCGTGAGCGCGTGTTGTGTATTGCGGATGATGAACAGGATGCGCTGACTCAGCTCGCCGCCGTGCTGGCGATGGGTAGCCAGGTGCTGTGGCCGGATGATGCGCTGCATCGTCAGTTAGTGAAGGCATTGCCATCGGCAGTCAGCGAACGTATTCAACTGGCGAAAGCGGAAAATATAACCGCTCAACCATTTGATGCGGTGATCTTCCACGGTGATTCGGATCAGCTTCGCGCATTGTGTGAAGCCGTTGCCGCGCGGGATGGTGCAATTGTTTCGGTGCAGGGTTTTGCCCGTGGCGAAAGCAATATCCTTCTGGAACGGCTGTATATCGAGCGTTCGCTGAGTGTGAATACCGCTGCTGCTGGCGGTAACGCCAGTTTAATGACGATCGGTTAAACAGGTAGCCGGAGGATGTTACAACCTCCTCCGGCATCTTTAACGTGGTCGAATCCCCTCAATAATAATCCGCTGCACGTTTTCAACCGTTTGATTGAAAAATACCTCATCGCGCAACGTCGCGCCTGTCACCGCCTCCACCTGAGGGGCGAAATCGGCGTAATGTTGAGTGGAAGCCCAAATCATAAAAATCAAATGCTGCGGATCAATCGGCGCGAGTTTGCCGCTTTTAACCCAACCGGCAATCAGCGCCGATTTCTCATCAATTAATGCCTTCAAATCGCCCGTCAGTTCATCCATTAACAGCGGCGCGCCTGCCAGCATCTCCATACAGAACAGGCGCGAAGCCTGCGGATAATCGCGTGAGACTTCCAGCTTCAGACGGATGTACTCTTTGATCGCCGCCAGCGGGGCGAAATCTTCACGAAACGCTTTTAACGGTGCCAGCCAGATATCGAGAATCTGCCGCAGCACGGCAATATACAGCGCCTCTTTTGACGGAAAGTAATACAGCAGATTGGTTTTTGAAACACCCGCCAACTCCGCGATCTGCTCCAGCCTTGTGCCGTGAAAACCGAATTGTGAAAAAGTGTCCAGTGCTGCGCTAAGAATCGCTTTTTTCTTCGCGCTCACTGCGCGCGAACGTTTACCCGTTGTTTTCACTGCGCCTTGCGTCATGCGCTCTCCCCTCTTGTAGATTGGCAACAGGATAGCAAAACCCCTGCCCGGCCTCGACCTTCTGCACTTTCATCGCGCACGGATGCATGTTTTATGTGCAACTGTTTTGACCGTTTAGTCCACTTTTTTCCAGATATTTTAGACAACTTAACATTAACATATTAATAACATTCACTTTTTAAAAACTGGCATCCGCTTTGCAAACAAACCATTACGCGGCTGAAAAGGATATGCAGGATGCAGCGCCCCGTCTGACTTTCACTTTACGAGACGAAGAGAGGTTGATGATGAAAATTGGCGTATTCGTACCTATTGGCAACAACGGCTGGCTCATTTCGACCCACGCGCCGCAGTACATGCCGACCTTTGAACTGAATAAAGCCATTGTGCAAAAAGCGGAGCACTACCATTTCGACTTCGCCCTGTCGATGATCAAACTGCGTGGCTTTGGCGGCAAAACTGAGTTCTGGGATCACAACCTTGAGTCGTTCACCTTGATGGCGGGGCTGGCGGCCGTCACCTCGCGCATTCAGATTTACGCCACTGCCGCCACCTTAACGTTACCTCCGGCAATCGTCGCCCGTATGGCCGCAACCATTGACTCCATCTCTGGCGGGCGTTTTGGCGTCAACCTCGTGACTGGCTGGCAGAAGCCCGAGTATGAGCAGATGGGGATCTGGCCTGGCGATGACTATTTCTCCCGTCGTTACGACTATCTCACCGAATATGTTCAGGTGCTGCGCGACCTGTGGGGCACGGGGAAAAGCGATTTTAAAGGCGATTTTTTCACCATGAATGATTGTCGCGTGAGTCCGCAACCGAGTGTCCCCATGAAAGTGATCTGCGCCGGGCAAAGCGACGCTGGCATGGCGTTCTCCGCCCGGTATGCCGATTTTAACTTCTGTTTCGGCAAAGGCGTAAATACACCCACGGCTTTCGCCCCGACCGCTGCGCGGATGAAACAGGCCGCAGAGCAAACCGGACGCGACGTTGGCTCTTATGTGTTGTTTATGGTGATTGCCGACGAAACCGACGATGCCGCTCGTGCAAAATGGGAACACTACAAAGCGGGCGCGGATGAAGAGGCGTTAAGCTGGCTAACCGAACAAAGTCAGAAAGATACCCGCTCCGATACTGACACCAACGTCCGTCAGATGGCCGATCCCACTTCGGCGGTAAACATCAATATGGGGACGTTAGTCGGTTCTTACGCCAGTGTCGCGCGCATGTTAGATGAAGTCGCAAGCGTGCCTGGTGCCGAAGGCGTGCTGTTAACCTTCGACGATTTTCTGTCGGGAATCGAAAACTTCGGCGAGCGCATTCAACCACTGATGCAGTGCCGCGCCCATCTCCCTGCGCTGACTCAGGAGGTGGCATGATGACGACCTTAACCGCTCGACCGGAAGCCATTACCTTCGATCCGCAGCAAACTGCGCTGATCGTGGTGGATATGCAAAATGCCTATGCCACGCCAGGCGGCTACTTAGATCTCGCCGGGTTTGATGTCTCAACCACTCGCCCGGTCATTGCCAACATTCAAACCGCCGTGACCGCAGCGCGAGCGGCAGGGATGCTGATCATCTGGTTTCAAAATGGCTGGGATGAACAGTATGTCGAGGCTGGCGGCCCCGGCTCACCGAATTTTCATAAATCGAACGCCCTGAAAACCATGCGTAAGCAGCCGCAGCTGCAGGGGAAATTGCTGGCGAAAGGCTCCTGGGATTATCAACTGGTGGATGAACTGGTGCCGCAGCCTGGCGATATTGTGCTGCCGAAGCCGCGCTACAGCGGTTTCTTCAATACGCCGCTGGACAGCATTTTGCGCAGCCGTGGAATACGCCATCTGGTTTTCACCGGTATCGCTACCAACGTCTGCGTCGAATCGACGCTACGCGACGGCTTTTTTCTGGAGTATTTCGGCGTGGTGCTGGAAGACGCAACACACCAGGCGGGGCCGGAATTTGCACAGAAAGCTGCGTTGTTCAATATCGAAACCTTTTTTGGCTGGGTCAGCGACGTCGAAACGTTCTGTAACGCGCTTTCTTCCACGTCCTTTGCTCGTATCGCTTAAGGAGTTTAACGATGCCAAAATCCGTAATTATTCCTGCTGGCAGGCCCCCTTCGTTCCCGGCACGCTGGCTGATGGCGTGGTGTATGTCTCCGGTACGCTGGCTTTTGATCAACATAACAACGTGCTGTTTGCCGATGACCCAAAGGCGCAAACCCGCCACGTTCTGGAAACCATCCGCAAGGTCATCGAGACGGCGGGTGGCACGATGGCGGATGTGACCTTCAACAGCATCTTTATTACCGACTGGAAAAATTACGCCGCGATTAACGAAATCTACGCCGAGTTTTTCCCGGGTGACAAACCGGCGCGATTCTGCATTCAGTGCGGACTGGTAAAACCTGACGCGCTGGTGGAAATCGCCACAATTGCGCATATCGCCAAGTGAGGCCGCGATGAAACTTTCACTCTCACCTCCCCCTTATGCTGATGCGCCCGTAGTGGTGTTGATTTCGGGTCTTGGCGGTAGCGGCAGTTACTGGTTACCGCAACTGGCGGTGCTGGTTCAGGAGTATCAGGTAGTCTGTTACGACCAGCGCGGCACCGGCAATAATCCCGACACGCTGGCAGAAGATTACTGTATCGCCCAGATGGCAGCGGAACTGCATCAGGCGCTGGTAGCCGCAGGGATTGAGCGTTACGCGGTGGTCGGCCATGCGCTCGGTGCGCTGGTGGGAATGCAGCTGGCGCTGGATTATCCCGCGTCGGTCACTGTGCTGGTCAGCGTTAACGGCTGGCTACGAATAAACACCCATACGCGCCGCTGTTTTCAGGTTCGCGAACAGTTACTACATAGCGGCGGCGCGCAGGCATGGGTGGAAGCGCAGCCGTTGTTCCTCTATCCCGCCGACTGGATGGCGGCCCGCGCACCTCGCCTTGAGGCAGAAGATGCGCTGGCACTGGCGCATTTTCAGGGCAAAAATAATTTACTGCGTCGACTTAACGCCCTCAAACGCGCTGACTTTAGTCACCATGCGGATCGTATCCGCTGCCCGGTGCAAATCATCTGCGCCAGTGACGATCTGCTGGTGCCAACAGCATGTTCCAGTGAACTTCATGCCGCCCTGCCCGATAGCCAGAAAATGGTGATGCGCTATGGCGGACACGCCTGCAACGTGACCGATCCCGAAACGTTTAATGCTCTGTTACTCAACGGGCTTGCCAGCCTGTTACATCACCGTGAAGCCGCCCTGTAAGGAATTGCTATGAACGAAGCCGTTAGCCCAGGTGCGCTTAGCACCCTGTTCACCGATGCCCGCACTCACAACGGCTGGCGGGAGACACCCGTCAGCGATGAGACGTTACGGGAGATTTATGCCCTGATGAAATGGGGGCCGACATCAGCTAACTGTTCTCCGGCACGGATCGTGTTTATCCGCACTGCAGAAGGAAAAGAACGTCTGCGCCCGGCGCTTTCCAGCGGCAATCTGCAAAAAACCCTGACCGCGCCCGTCACCGCTATCGTCGCCTGGGACAGTGAATTTTATGAACGGTTACCACAGCTGTTTCCTCACGGCGATGCCCGCAGTTGGTTTACCTCCAGTCCACAACTTGCCGAAGAAACAGCGTTTCGCAACAGTTCCATGCAGGCGGCCTATCTGATCGTCGCCTGCCGTGCGCTGGGGCTGGATACCGGCCCGATGTCGGGCTTTGACCGTCAATACGTTGACGACGCCTTTTTTGCGGGCAGCACGCTGAAGAGCAATCTGCTGATTAATATCGGCTATGGCGATTCCAGCAAACTTTTTGCGCGCCTGCCACGTCTGTCCTTTGAAGAAGCCTGCGGGCTGTTGTAAGGAGCAAACAATGAACATTGTCGATCAACAAACCTTTCGCGATGCGATGTCCTGTATGGGCGCGGCGGTCAATATCATCACTACGGACGGTCCAGCCGGGCGCGCCGGGTTCACCGCCAGCGCCGTCTGCAGCGTGACCGACACGCCGCCCACATTACTGGTGTGCCTGAATCGTGGGGCGTCCGTCTGGTCGGTATTCAATGAAAATCGAACGCTGTGTGTAAATACACTTAGCGCCGGGCAGGAGCCGCTTTCAAACCTTTTTGGCGGCAAAACGCCCATGGAACACCGCTTTGCCGCCGCCCGCTGGCAGACTGGTGTGACCGGATGCCCGCAACTGGAAAAGGCACTGGTTTCGTTTGACTGCCGTATCAGCCAGGTGGTGAGCGTCGGCACCCACGACATTTTGTTTTGCGCCATCGAAGCGATTCATCGTCACGCCACACCCTACGGGCTGGTGTGGTTCGATCGCAGTTATCACGCGCTGATGCGCCCTGCTTGTTAACCTCCTTAAGGAGACAGCTGATGGCAATGTTCGGTTTTCCTCACTGGCAGTTAAAATCGACCTCTACAGAGAGCGGCGTGGTCGCGCCGGATGAACGATTGCCGTTTGCTCAAACGGCAGTAATGGGCGTTCAACACGCGGTGGCGATGTTTGGCGCGACGGTGTTAATGCCGATTCTGATGGGGCTGGATCCCAATCTTTCCATTTTAATGTCGGGGATCGGCACGTTACTGTTTTTCTTTATTACCGGCGGGCGCGTGCCCAGTTATCTCGGTTCCAGCGCGGCTTTTGTCGGCGTGGTGATTGCCGCGACGGGCTTTAATGGTCAGGGAATTAATCCGAATATCAGCATCGCGCTGGGCGGGATTATCGCCTGTGGGCTGGTTTATACCGTCATTGGCCTGGTGGTGATGAAAATCGGTACGCGCTGGATTGAACGACTAATGCCGCCGGTTGTGACGGGTGCGGTAGTGATGGCGATTGGCCTGAACTTAGCGCCTATCGCAGTGAAAAATGTATCGGCTTCGGCCTTTGATAGCTGGATGGCGGTAATGACGGTGCTGTGTATTGGGCTGGTGGCGGTGTTTACCCGTGGCATGATCCAGCGGTTATTGATTCTCGTAGGATTAATTGTCGCCTGTCTGCTGTATGGCGTGATGACCAACGTTTTAGGGCTGGGAAAAGCCGTCGATTTTACTCTCGTCAGCCATGCTGCCTGGTTCGGTCTGCCACATTTTTCCACTCCTGCTTTTAATGGTCAGGCAATGATGCTGATTGCGCCCGTGGCGGTGATTCTGGTAGCGGAAAACTTAGGTCATCTCAAGGCGGTCGCCGGGATGACCGGACGCAATATGGACCCGTATATGGGGCGGGCATTCGTAGGCGATGGGCTGGCGACGATGCTTTCTGGCTCTGTCGGCGGTAGCGGCGTAACCACCTACGCCGAGAATATCGGTGTGATGGCCGTGACAAAAGTCTACTCGACGCTGGTGTTTGTTGCCGCGGCCGTCATCGCCATGCTGTTGGGCTTTTCGCCGAAATTTGGCGCGCTGATCCATACTATTCCGGCTGCGGTGATTGGTGGTGCATCAATTGTTGTGTTCGGGCTGATTGCCGTCGCAGGCGCACGGATCTGGGTACAAAACAGTGTGGATTTAAGCCAGAACGGTAATTTGATTATGGTCGCAGTAACCTTAGTGCTGGGTGCGGGTGATTTTGCTCTCACACTGGGCGGTTTTACGTTGGGA
>ENA-UOJD01002450-UOJD01002450.1-human-gut-metagenome-genome-assembly--contig:-P48-NODE-2450-length-15355-cov-11.010065_pt1 | contig 15355 bp, 17 predicted proteins | sample MGYA00242342_ERZ723889 | MGnify/ENA metagenome assembly ERZ723889
TTCTTAGGGGGGAAGAGGGCAGCAATGCCCTTGACCTACCCGATCGACCGTCCGATCTGCAACAGCGTGACGGACGCGGAGTTAGGGCGGGTAACGAGATTGCCAAGCATTTTGCCGGGAACAATGTGGATGTCATCATCTATGCGGTGGAAAAGTCGTTGGACAGCTACAAGTTCAACCTGCTGCACTGCAAGCAGACGTTCATCTCGCAGCTCAAAAGCGGGGCGATGGGCGCACGTACCATTGACGAGGGTGCTATGGACGAGAAATCGGGCATGAACTTCTCGGAGTACATGGCGTTGCTCTCCGGCAATACCGACCTTTTGGACAAGGCGAAATTAGAGAAGCGTATCGCCTCGCTCGAAGGGGAACGCAAGTCGTTCAACAAGGGCAAGCGCGATTCGGAGTTCAAGCTGGAATCCAAGACGGGAGAACTGCGCAACAACACGGCTTTCATCGAAGCCATGACGGAAGACTGGAACCGTTTTCTTTCCGTTGTGCAGACTGATAAGGAAGGCAGCCGCCTTAATCTTGTCAAGGTGGACGGCGTGGATTCAACGGATGAGAAGGTCATCGGTAAGCGTTTGCAGGAAATCGCCAAGAACGCCACGACTGGTGGACTGTACAAGGCTGTCGGGGAACTTTACGGCTTTCCGATAAAGGTGGTCAGCGAGAGGACACTCAAAGAAGGTCTGGAGTTCACCGACAACCGCTTCGTGGTGGAGGGGAACTACAAGTACACCTACAACAACGGGCATCTGGCTATGGCTGATCCGGTAGCCGCCGCACGTAATTTCCTGAACGCATTGGAGAGGATTCCGTCCATCATTGACCAGTATAAGGGAAAGAACGAGGTGCTGGAAAAGGAGGTTCCGCAGTTGCAGGAGATAGCGGGTAAGGTGTGGAAGAAAGAGGACGAACTGAAACAGTTGAAGTCAGAACTTGCCGCACTTGACCGCAAGATACAGTTGGAGCTTGCGCCGCCCACGCCCGAAGTCGCTGAAAAAGAAAAGGATGGACAGGAAGTCAAACCGGATGCGGAAGGTGTACGGAACGTACCACCACAACACGCCGAAGATGCACCGCAGATACGCAGCCCGGTGAATGAACGAAGTCCGTCGAGCAATTTCATTGCCGACCATATCATTATCGGGCGACCGGGGTTTCAATTCAAGGATGAAAACCGTCCGAAAGGGATAAAAATGTAAATAATAATGAAGCAAGAGGGGTAATTATCTAATATCATCCTCTTGCTTCATTTTTCATTCATTAATCTACAAATTTCATGTCGTAATAATCACGTTTGCTTATAAATCATAAAAATAGCCGTATTTGCTTGCTCGACTAATTTATTTAGACTAACTTTGCATATACTAAATTTCATTTGATGATGGAACAACTTACTAAGCGTGAAGAAGAAGTGATGAACAAGTTTTGGGATAAGGGTGAAGCTACCGTCAAGGAGATTATCGCCACTTATCCCGAACCTCGTCCAAGCAGAACCGCCATATCTACATTCGTGAAATTTCTTGTTGAGAAGGGCTTTTTAGGTCATAAACCGGCAGGAAACAACGGATTTATCTACTATCCACTTATAGAAAGAGAGGAGTATTGTGGTAACAATCTGATGAATGTGGTACAACGATATTTCAATAATTCCATTCGTGGAGTGATAAGTACCCTTGTAAGGGACAGGAATATGTCGGATGATGAAGTCCGGGATTTGATAAATCAGGTGATAGAAGGCAACCATCGAGAATAGAATGACTTAAAGAGTTTTTAGATATGAACCAAACAAAGATATATCCTCGTTATGGTGATAATCAGACTGTCTATCTTAAATCAGTCATAACGCGCCAAAATATTGAGGTCGGAGATTTTACCATTTACAATGATTTTGTGAATGACCCTCGTGACTTTGAGAAGAATAACGTGCTGTATCATTATCCGATAAATCATGATCGTTTGATTATAGGCAAGTTCTGTTCGATAGCCTGCGGAGCAAAGTTTATCTTCAACTGCGCCAATCATACGCTGAAATCGCTTTCAACATATACGTTCCCGCTATTCTTTGAGGAATGGGGTTTACCGAAATCTGATGTCGCTTCTGCTTGGGATAACAAGGGCGATATTATAATCGGCAATGATGTGTGGATTGGATATGACGCTGTAATAATGGCAGGAGTGACCATAGGTGATGGTGCAATAATCGGCACACGAGCAGTTGTCACAAAAGATGTAGAACCGTATTCAATAGTCGGTGGTATTCCAGCTAAAGAGATACGTAAACGATTTTCTCCAGATATTATAGCCCGCTTGCAAAAACTCCAATGGTGGAACTGGGATACAGCTAAAATCCGTAATTCAATCAAGGCTATTCAAGACGGTGATTTAGATTCATTGGAGCATCATATTATATAAGGAACAAACCGTATTCAAAATGAAGATATTACTGATTATAATAACATATCTGATTTTTATATTGCCTGTTTTCGCTGAAGAAAACAGAGTGATAGAGAATACTTTGCAGGAATATATCGCAGGGAAAGATGCACGTATAGGTGTCGCTGTCATTATCAATAACAAAGATACTGTATCTGTCAACGGTAACCGGGATTTCCCTATGATGAGCGTAGTCAAATTTCCGCTGGCTCTGACGGTAGTACATTGGATAGATACTAACGGTATGTCGTTGAACGATTCCATAACATTCGGAGAGAATGACTTGAACGAGGACACATATAGTCCAATGCTCAAAAAGTATGGTAAGAGCCGAAAAGCCATGACTGTAAGAGAACTGCTTGAATGGTCTTTGGTTGAGAGTGACAACAATGCGGCAGACATACTACTGAATCGTGTCGGCGGAACATCGGGAGCAACATCAATAATGAGGAAAGTGGGTGTCTCTGATGAGATTGTAATCGGAGCCTCGGAAGAAGATATGCACCGTGATCCATACCTAAGCTATCTTAACCGTACCACACCTTTGGCAATGGCGCAGCTATTTGATAGGTTTTACCGCGAATTGGGAAACGCATCACAGTCATATTCTGAAATATCCGTCATGCTTGAACAGTGTCGCACGGGGCTTGACAGGCTTGCTTTACCCCTTTTGCCTACTAATACCACAATAGGACATAAGACAGGTACGGGATTTCCGACACCTGAAGGTCGCATATCAGCAGTAAATGATTGTGGGTATATAAATTTGCCTAACGGCACAAGGTATTCAATTGCTGTGTTTGTTGCTGATTCCGGTTACGACATGGCAGCGACATCGGCCATAATTGCCGAGATTTCCAAGATAGTTTGGAAAAGTTTGATTAAACAAAAATAAGATAAAAATATGGAACAGAAATTTTGTCAAAGCTGCGGTATGCCTCTCGTTGAGGGGAATATAGGCACAAATTCAGACGGAAGTAAAAGCGAGGACTATTGTGGCTACTGCTACAAAGGGGGTGTTTTCCTCCAAGATTTCAATATGAGCCAGATGATAGAGTTCTGCACTCAGTTTACCGACCAGATTAACAAGGAAACGGGTTGGAATCTGACGCCCCAACAGGCAAAGGCTCAAATGCAACAAACCTTCCCAACACTCAAACGCTGGAAAGAAAAAGATGAAAGAAATTTGATTGAAAAAGCTACACACCTGCTTTCGCAGTGCAAAGAGGTTACGTTGGCATCGGTCAATGCGGATGGTTTTCCTCGCCCTGTGCCATTGGATAAAATTCATTCGTTAGGATGCAATGAGGTCTGGGTAGTGACCGCAGCAGACTCCGAAAAGGTTGCCGATTTCAGGCTCAATCCCAAAGCCGGGCTTTCCTACTCGTTTTATGGCGATAGTGTTGCATTGCGCGGCACAGTCGAAATCATTACGGATGATGAAACCCGCAAACGGATGTGGCAGGAGTATTTTATAAATTACTTTCCCGGCGGCCCGGCAGATCCGAACTATGTGCTTATCCGTTTTATCGGAAATGAGGCTACCATTTGGATAAACCGCGAATTTGCTCACATCTCCATATAATCACATAAATTATGAAAAATCCGGAGCAAACCGTCGGCAATATGGCGGACAAATTAAAAACTGCTTTCATCGGCTCCGTCGATGAACAAGGCTATCCGAATGTCAAGGCAATGCTTCAACCCCGGAGAAGAGAAGGGATAAAAGTATTCTACTTCACAACCAATACGTCGTCAATGCGTGTACGTCAATTCCTGTCTGACAATAAAGCGTGTGTCTATTTCTGTGACAACCGTTTTTTCAGAGGGGCAATGCTTCGCGGCACAATGGAAGTTCTGACCGATGCTGAAAGCAAGGAAATGATTTGGCGTGACGGGGATACTGAATACTACCCACAAGGTGTCACCGATCCCGATTATTGTGTGCTTAAATTTACCGCCATATCAGGTCGTTTTTACAGCAACTATCATTCAGAGGAATTTACGGTTGAGTGAGACATATAACACCAATGTCCGTTTTTTACTATCATCGGAAATAATCATGTTGTAATTTTGCGGGATGCAGAAATTCAGAATCATACAGCCAACGCCTGCACTGAAACCGTTTATACGGTATTACTGGATATTGCAGGATAGTACCTTAGGCATAGTGTCGCAACGCACTTTGCCGACAGGCTGTATGTCACTTGTGTTTCATCGTGGCGACAGGCTCAAAGTTACGAACCGTGATGAATTACAGCCGCGTTGGTTTATCAGCGGACAGGAAACGGGATTTACAGATGTGATTTCCACTGGCAATATTGAGATGATAGTGGCTGTGTTTCAACCCCACACCGCAAAAATCTTTTTTCATCTCCCCGTAAGTCTGTTCCGTGATATGAACATTCCAATACGGGATATGGAGGACATCGAGCTGTCGGATTTGGCAAAGAAAATAGAAGATGCCGACAATCTTGAAATCTCCATTGACCTCATAGAACAATTCCTGTTAAGCCGGTTGCTATTGGAAAACAACTATAATATACCGAGGCTTGCCGCAGTAGTACGTCATATCAACAATTCAGTCCAAACAAACATCAAGGGGCTTGCCGATATAGCGTGCCTGAGCGAAAAGCAGTTTTGCCGTGTCTTTTCAGAACACATTGGGACTACCCCAAAGGACTTTCTGCGCATTATCAGGTTGCAACGCACTTTATCCGTCTTGCAACATAATCCGGGAATAGGTTTTGCCCAACTGTCATACGAATGTGGGTACACCGACCAATCCCACATGATTAAAGAGTTCAAACTATTCTCAGGCTACACCCCGAAAGAGTATATTGCCCGATACCCTCCTGTTTCAGACTATTTTACATTCTAAATAATAGCGGTAAATGACCTCATGTTTGGTTGTCACCGATTATTTTTATAATTTTGTCACCATTTAGTGACATTATATAAAATGGAATTGAAAGAAACAGAAAAGAGGCTTCTTGAAGCCGTGAGCCATATCATAGAGAACGACGGTTTTACCAAAATCGGAGTTAATCGCATCGCCAATCAAGCCGGCTGCGATAAGGTTTTGATTTATCGCTATTTCGGTGGACTGGATGGGCTGCTCGTGGAATGGGCAAAACGTCATGACTATTATTCGTTTGCCTATTCGGAGTTTATTGATACCATCAAACGAGCTAAAGACGGGAACATAAAGCAGATTGTTAAGGATGTGCTTATTTGTCAGCTTAACTATCTAAAAGATAATATTCTCATGCAGGAACTTCTTGTATGGGAACTTTCAGGTCATTCTTCTTTCAAAGGTATCATCGAAGAACGGGAGCGTATCGGTTATAAATTGCAGGAGGAACTGAACAGTTATTTGGATAGAGGCGGCGACAACAATATGTCTATTGCCATAATCATATCCGCAATCAACTATATTGTCCTTTTCACAAGGCAATATCACAAAATCAATGGCATAGATTTCAGTAAGCCGGAAGCATGGGAAAGAATGGAAGCTATGATTTCCAAGTATGTGGATTTTATCTTTGACAACAACTGTCTATGAAACATATCATTACAATAGCACTTACGCTGTTTCTTACAGCTTTTGCAATGGCGCAGGAAAGAAACTATATTTCCACATGCGGCAAGACGAAAACCGCTATCAAATGGACGGAGGAACACAAGGATGGAAAGATATACCTACATACGGTACAAGGTGGTGAGAAGCATGAGTATATCTTAGGAAACGATTATAAAACCGAGAGTTGGAAGATAGTAAATACTTCTTCAAACACCAATCTGTCAATCAGGTTGAATAATGGTATATACTCCATATCCGGCAAGTTCAATGGGAAACAGATTTCAAGGACAGTGAAAAGTAAAGGCAAGCCGTGGTATCAGAATATCGCCTATAATGCGGGACTGACTTTGAAAAACAGCAAGTCTGTGGAATATGAGTGTTTTCGCCCCGACAACATGAAACTATATACCATGTCGGCAACCAAGAAAGAAATTGAAAAGTTCGACGGGAAGAACGCCCAAAGAATAGAAGTCAGTCTTACCGGCTTTATGTCTGCTTTCTGGAGCTGTGATTATTACTTTGACACAAACACCCTGATGCTTGTGGGGTATAAGGGCATAAACGGTGGCCCCGGAACACCGGAAACAAAAATATCAGTCGCAAGATGAAAGCAATAATATTCTATCATTCCTCATACAGAGGCAACACGCTAAAAATTGCACAAAGCATGGCGGATGCCCTTGCTGCCGAATTGGTATGTATCGACAACAATCCGTCAATCGACCTGTCGGATTATGACCTTATCGGCTTTGGCTCCGCTATAAACTTTGCCGCTCACGATATACGACTTCAACGATTTGTTTCAAGTCAAAATCTTAAAGGTAAAAATGTATTCATATTCTCCACCCGTTGCAGACCTTTCTTGGGAGCATATCATCAGCCACTCAGAAAAATCGTCGAGGCAAAAGGTGGAATTATAGCCGGAGAGTTTTCCTGCCGTGGATTTGATCGCACCGGGCCGTGGGTTCTTATGGACGGCTACAATAAAGCCAGACCGGATGAGCGGGATATGTTCAAGGCACGGCTGTTTGTGGAAAGGCTTCGATGGAAATTACATCCGTTGGCTCATGCCCATAAGAATCCGGTTGAAGGTTATTCGGATGGCGTACCGATACGCCGTAAAGATTCAGATATAGTAGCCGGTAATAAGGTGGTATTTCTCAATACTTCTACCTGTATTAATTGCGGAAAATGTATCAAGATTTGTCCCATGCACATATTCGCATTAAAAGATACGGTTTTGCCGATTGATGAGATAAATTGTATCCAGTGCAGATTATGTGCTGACAACTGTCCGACTTTTTCAATATATATCCATGAATCGTTCTTGAATGGATTGAGAATAGCTATCAGAGAATCGTTCAGTGACAAATTACAGAATAGTTATAATGCTGAAGATAATCAGCATTAGTACATATCTGCCATAAGAGAATGTCCGCTTTTTACTATCATAGGCTATCATGTCGCTGTAACTTTGCAGCGTACTAATCAAATAATAAAAAGTATGATTGCATTTTTTGAAATCCCCACCAATGACTTCGACAAGTCGGTGGCGTTCTATCAGGCACTCTTCGGCGAAAAGCTGGAAGTGTCGCAGTTCGGCGACGAGAAAATGGCCTGTCTTATGAAAGACGGCAAGAGTGTTTGCTCAATCTCCTCGGCCCCCTCGTTTCCCGGTTTCGCACCCTCTAACGGAGGCGTGTTGGTGTATATCCAGACAAAAGATTTGGATGCCAGCGTGAAAACTGCGTTGGATAACGGCGCGACGATCGTAACTCCCAAAACCAAAATTCAGGTTGACGGTTGGGGTTACTTCGCCATCATCGCCGATCCTGTCGGCAACCGCATAGGGCTTTATGGCGACAAGTAAAGAGCCGAAAACGTAGGTTACAGTGGAGAGAACCACCCGGTTTTCTCCACTATCCGTATCTATAATCAATTTTTTCTGCCCGATTATTTTGTTGTCTAAATAATTTAGACTACTTTTGTGTTACCAAATCGTCTAATTTGATTAGACCAGATACAAATGAAAGATATGAAGCCATTAACAGAAAGAGAAGAAGAAGTGATGAACTTCTTTTGGGAAAGCGGGGCACTCTCGGTTCGGGATGTCGTTGCCCTTCACAATGAGCCGCGTCCAAGCCGGACTACGGTAGCCACATTCGTGAAATTTCTCGAACAGAAAGGCTATCTCGACCACAAAGTTGAAAGCACAGGCTTCATATATTTCCCCATAATAGAGCGGGAAGATTATTGCGGACAAAATCTGAAGAGCGTCATAAGGCGGTATTTCGACAATTCTATTCAGAATGTTGTGAACTTCCTGATTAAAAGCGAGGAATATAGCGATGAAGAGGCTAAGGAAATAATATTGCAAATATCTAACAGAGGAAAGGAATAACAATGGCAGGTATATTCTTGGCATATTCATTATTGGCAAGCACCCTCCTGATTGTAGTCTGGGCGGTGTACAAATGCGTTCTTGCCAATACCGGATGTTTCCGGTTCAACAGGATATTGTTGTTGTCCTGTATAACGCTTGCTTTTGTTTTCCCAATCTTCATACTTAATCCCTTTTGGGTAGCGGATATTGTGGAAAATAATGTTGAAATCGCTTTTAATTCGGTCGATGTTGCCTATATTGCCAATACGGTATCAGAGCAAATCACTCCGATATGGGATTATATAGTCACACTTTACCTTATAGGGGTTATTGCCATGACTCTCTATTTCCTCGTTTCACTTGCACGGTTGGCACTGTTCATTCTCAAAGGTGAGCATATAAAACAGGATGACTGCCGCATTATACTTCATCGCCATAACGGCGTCGCCCCGTTTGCATGGTGCGGATATATCATGATGCCAAGACGTGACTGGTACGAGTTTGGGCAGATGATAGTCCGCCATGAAAAAGCGCATATCGAGTGCCACCATTGGATTGACTTGCTTTTTATGCAGGCAGCGATTATTCTCACTTGGTATTGTCCCTCTATATGGCTTCTGCGCAATGAACTTCATACACTTCATGAATATGAAGCCGACAGCCGTGTGCTTGCATCGGGCGTAAAACGAGAAGAGTATCAGATATTTCTAATAAAAAAGACAGTTGGAGCAAGGTTCGCTACTCTTTCCAACTGTCTTAATCACAGTTCACTTAAAAAACGTATAACTATGATGTTATCAAGCAAACCGACAGGCAAAGCCCGTGTGCGTGCCTTTGTCATGGTGCCTGCGATGGCACTCGCGTTAATCGGTCTGGCCACCCCTGCGGTGTCAGCAGTAATCAACGAGGTATCTGCCGCTACGCCGGTGGAGGATCTGCACTACAAAATTAGCGAAAAATCCGACTCCACCATTCGAGTGACAGAAAGAAATTCCGATGTGGTGGTCACGGAGAAAGCGGATGCGGCCGATGCCGTGCCGTTCATCAGGACAGAAACCGCCCCCAACTTTCCCGGCGGTAAGGACAAACTGAGAGCCTTTATCAATAAAAACATCTCCTTCCCTGAAACTGCATACAAAGACGGTGTTCTTAACATGGATGCCGTCGTGCAGCTTACCATCGCCAAAGACGGAGTTGTAAAGGATGCCCGAATCGTTAAAAGCTCAGGCAAGACACTTGATGCCGAGGCTCTGCGCGTGGCGCGTATGCTTCCCAAATTCCACCCCGGACTAAATAGCGGGCTGCCGTCTGAATCAAGCTACACACTGGAGTTCAACTATTATATCTGCAACCAGTATTGGTCATCAAACGGCGAATAAAAACAGGAAGAAATACCAATAGTACAAATATCTTATCTGATACTTGGAGTATGCCGTATCTTACAGTACGGCATACCCTGTATCATTAATAATGAAAGAGTCAATCCGGACAATGCAAGACATATCACAAGAGAAATACCGTCAGTTCCAAGCAGCTCCAATAGGTAAGTTGGTGCTTCAGTATTCCATACCGGCCATAATCAATCTGGCAGCCGTATCACTGTATAATCTTATTGACAGTATATTCATCGGAAATGGTGTCGGTACACTGGCTATTTCCGGGCTTGCAGTCACTTTCCCCATGATGAATTGCCTGATTGCTTTCAATACGCTTGTCGGGATCGGCGGGACCACGCTGACCTCCATCTGTCTGGGACGCAGGCAATATGAACAGGCGGCCGATATTCTGCATACCGTGGTGATTTTTGGTTTCGTAATCAGCGTCCTGACGGGATGGATCACATATCTCAATCTGGATGTTGTACTGCACTTCTTCGGAGCCAGTGAAGCCACGCTTCCGTATGCACAGGAGTACATTGAGATATTGCTCTGCGCCAATCCGATAACATTCCTGTTTTTGAGCCTTAACAACTTGCTTCGCGGAAACGGTTTCCCCAAAAAATCATTGGAGTCCACTCTGCTGACCGTCGGGCTAAATCTGGTTTTGACACCAATATTCATATTTGTATTTGAGTTTGGCATCAAGGGGGCCTCCATATCCACCGTCATATCGCAAACAGTCGGTCTTGTATGGGTCGTAAGGCACTTCTCATCGAAATCAAATAAAATACATTTTCAGAGAAGCCGTTTCAGGTGGAACTTCCGTCTGTCCGGAGAAATCATGAAACTGGGGACTCCGCCATTTATATTAAATCTTTGCTCGGCATCCATAAGCATTGCCCTTATTAACAGATTCGGATTTTACGGTGGCGACTTTGCGATCGGGGCATACGGCATAGTCAGCCGAATCTACATGCTGTTCTCGATGATAATTATCGGTCTTGCTGTCGGCATGCAGCCCATCATAGGATACAACTTCGGGGCCGGCCTGACAGACCGGGTTAACAAAGCCATGAACACCGGGCTGACGGCAGCTTTTGTTTTCATGGCCTCCGTGTTTATACTGTGTGAAATGGCGGCAAGTCCGATTATACGGTTGTTCTCAAACGAGATCGCATTGAATGAAATCGCAGAAACAGGCCTTCGTATCTGTGCATGGACTTTTCCGGTTATGGCCATACAGACTATGATAACAAACTTTTTCCAGTCTATCGGCAAGCCGAAAACGAGTATTGTCTTGTCGCTCATACGCCAAATAGGATTTTTCATTCCTTTGATATTCCTGCTGCCTGAAATATTTGACCTGAGGCTTGACGGAGTCTGGCTAAGTATTCCTTTGGCAGATTTTATAGCCTGCATCTTGACAGTCTCAGTTTATCTGAGATATAGGCAGCGGACTAAAAGTTTTGTGGTGGGTGCAATTTAACAAATTGAATAGAATTGGATTATGGATAAAAATATGATTGCCCCATGCGGGCTGAACTGCGCTGTTTGCAGCGAAGCACTGCGAAAAGACAACCCTTGTGTCGGATGCCGGAATGAGGGTTACAAAGGTAAGTATTGCGCCAATCTGTGCAAGATTGTAAAGTGCGAAATACGGGAAACACTGCCCGACGGGTTCTGTGATAAATGTCCTCAATATCCATGCATGGAGATTGTCGATAAGGAATGTTGGTATGCCAACGCCTATCCGATGATTGAGTCGCTTATGGGCAATCTCGCTTTTATAAGAGAAAACGGTATTGAAAAGTTTATACAAAGGGAAAATGAACGTTGGACTTGCTCAGATTGCAGTGGTGTCATATCTGTTCATGATGGGATATGTTATGGCTGTGGCAAAAAACATACAGATAAAAAACATTGAATATGAAAAGTGTAATAGTAAGTAAGGATAGTATAGCCGCTTGTGGGCTGTATTGTGGAGCGTGTCGCAAACTCTTGTCCGGTAAATGCCCCGGATGTAAGAATAACGAGAAAGCATCGTGGTGTAAAATCCGCCAGTGCTGCATAAGCAAAGGCTATCATACCTGTGCCGAGTGTGAGCGTGACGTAAGGGAGTGTAAAATCTATTCCAACTTTATAAGCAAAGTGTTCGCGTTGCTCTTTAACTCCGACCGCCCGGCTTGTATCAGCTATATACGGGAACATGGAGAAATAGCGTATGCCGAGGAAATGAGTAGGAGAAAATGCCAGACGATAAAACGTAAATGATATGAGAATAAACACTTTTACAGTAATAATGCTTGCATTAGTCATATTGGTTGGCTCGTGCGACTCCCCGTCAGATAACATTCTGTATGGGAGATGGCGGCTTGAGAAATACAACTGCATCGCCACTTCGTCATACGGATTGACGCAGATAAACAAGGAATCAGAGTATATATTGCAGCTTGATAACGCCGGAGTGTTCTCCTGCACCACTGACTGCAATACAATTTCGGGCAGTTTTGAAAAAAGCAAAAACGCCTTGAAATTCTCTGATATATCATTTACTGAATTGGCTTGCGATGACATGATAGTGGAAAGGAGCGTAGCATCTATTCTGCCCAGTATCAAATCATACGAAATCACGGCCGATTCCATATTGGTGTTGAAAGATGATAAGGGTCATATACTGATGGAACTAACAAAATAATAGGTCGATATAATGAAAGGAATGATAATCGCAGCTGTTTTAGCCACCTGTTCCGTGCTAAACATCATGGCTTCCAATGATGATATTTCGGGATCATGGCATGGTACGTTGAAGGTAACTCCGCAAGTGGAGTTAAAGATTGTGTTCAATTTCAAGACAAGTGAAGATGGCAAACTGTCAGTTACGATTGATTCTCCGGATCAAGGAGCATACGGTATAGCCGGAGAAGTGAATTTCATTTCGGCTGATTCTGTAAATGTGACAGTTAAACGCATAGGATTGACGTTTACCGGACGCAAACAAGATGGGAAACTCATTGGGAAATGCGCACAAGGAACAATGAGTGCCGACCTTGAATTATTTCCGGGCATTGTGGAATTAAAGCGGCCTCAAACGCCTAAGCCACCATATCCATACACGACAAAGGAAGTTCGTTTCAATAACCTATCAGATGGTGTTACTCTCGCAGGAACACTTACCATACCTGAAAGTTTTACAGAGGCAACTCCGGTTATCGTAATGATTACCGGTAGCGGACTGCAAAACCGTGATGAAGAATTATACGGACATAAGCCGTTTGCTGTCATCGCAGATTACCTTGCCCGAAACGGCATTGCAACTTTACGATATGATGACCGAGGATATGGAGAATCAATCGGCGACGGTAAAAATGCCACCACTGAAGATTTTGCACGGGATGCTAAAACAGCAATGGAATACCTACGCAAAGAAGTGAAATTCAAGAATGTGGGAATACTGGGGCATAGTGAGGGAGCGGCAGTGGCGTTCATGTTGGGAGCTGATAACAATTCGGGATTATTCTCAAATCCGAATTTCATTATAGCCATTGGCGCACAGGCTGTTCGTGGTGACTCGGTTTTAATAGATCAAAGCGCAACAATGCTGGAACAGGGCAACATGCCGGCAGATATTGTATCGGATTATGTTGAGGCATTGCGCAAGATGTATGAACTGAAAATAAGGGAGGGTAACAATATGGCGGTTGAAAATATTGAGGATATATGTGCAAACTGGAAGAATACTCCCGTTCACACATCTTTGAAAGCCAATCTGAAAAAGATTGCGGCTGACAATAACCCGTGGCTAAATTACTATATCGGTTTTTCACCGGCGGAAAGCATTGCAGATACGGATTGCCCGGTATTCGTATTGTACGGAGAAAAGGATATACAAGTTCGCCCGGAATTGAATATGCTTCAAATGCAACGACTCGCCCCGAAAGCGACCGTGAAACTTTATCCCGGACTTAATCATCTTTTCCAACATGCTCAAACAGGAGCGGTACAGGAATATGGTACAATCGAGGAAACAATCTCCCCCGAAGTCCTTCAGGACATTGTTGATTTTATCTCCTTCAAACCTCGTTAAATTTATGATTTCAATCCGCAAGTTAATATCATGTGGCTATATTCTAATATTCATACTAATAGGAATGATTATATATTGCTATCAGTATGAATGGAAAAAGCTTGAAGTATTAGAGAAGGAGAACCGAACCACTGATGAGTTGCGCCGATATGTTAATGAATTAAACTTTCGCTTAACAGGATTTTCTCTGTTAGGAGAAACAATATTGGAATGGGAAGGTAAAGATACTGCAAATTATCATTTGCAGCGTATGGCTTTGGATAGTATGCTTTATTATTTCACGTCTATCTACCCGTCTGAACGCATTGACAGTGTACGCTATCTTTTAGAGGATAAAGAAAAACAAATGCGACGAATTGTACAGATGCTTGATGAACAGAAAAGCATCAAAGAAAGGATAGCCCGTCAAGTGCCTGAAATCGTATATAAAAGTACGCAAGAACAACCCAAGAAGCCGAAGCGAAAGGGCTTCTTGGGTATCTTCGGTAAAAAGGAGGAAGCAAAGCCCACCGTGACTACCACGATGCTCCATTCTCTTAACCGGAATATGATAGCCGAACAACAAGCGCAAAGCCGCCGTTTATCGGAACACGCCGACAGTCTTGCTGCACGAAATGCCGAACTTAACCGTCAGTTACAAAGTTTGATTCGCCAAATAGATGGAAAAATACAAGCTGACCTTCAAAAGAGAGAGGACGAGATAGCCACCATGCGTGAGAAATCGTTTATTCAGATAGGTGGCTTGACAGGATTCGTTGTGTTGTTATTGGTAATCTCTTACATAATCATCCACCGAAATATCACCCGTATCAAACGGTACAAACGAGAAACTGCGGATTTAATAGAACAGCAGAAACAGTCTATCAAACAAAACGAGGCACTGATTGCCTCTCGTAAAAAAGCCGTTCATACCATCACCCATGAATTACGTACACCACTGACGGCAATAACGGGTTATGCCGGACTGATGCGGAAAGACTGCAATACGGATAAAACCGGGACGTATATCCGAAACATTCAGGAATCTTCTGACCGCATGCGTGAAATGCTGAACACCCTGCTGAATTTTTTCCGGCTGGACAACGGCAAGGAACAGCCTAATTTCTCCGCATGTAGGATTTCCGCAATCACACATACGCTCGAAACGGAGTTTATGCCAATCGCCATAAACAAAGGACTAACTCTGACAATACATTGCCACAAGGATGCCTTTGTATGTACAGATAAGGAACGCATCTTGCAAATCGGGAACAACCTGCTGTCCAACGCTATCAAGTTCACGGAGAACGGCAGTGTTTCTTTGCGGGCAGATTATGATAACGGTCTGCTGAAACTTATCGTCGAAGATACGGGTACAGGTATGACCGAAGAGGAACAGCAACGGGTATTCGGAGCGTTTGAACGTCTGTCAAACGCTGCCGCAAAGGATGGCTTCGGATTAGGTCTTTCCATTGTTCAGCGTATTGTGACAATGCTCGGCGGCA
>ENA-UOJD01002481-UOJD01002481.1-human-gut-metagenome-genome-assembly--contig:-P48-NODE-2481-length-15210-cov-10.064137_pt1 | contig 15210 bp, 18 predicted proteins | sample MGYA00242342_ERZ723889 | MGnify/ENA metagenome assembly ERZ723889
TCATCGGGCATTATCTGAACATAAAACACTATCAATAAGTTGGAGTCATTACCTAAGAAATCAGTATGTAATCGTATCAGTTCATCTGTCACTGCTGTAATGCAGCGTAAAAATAAGGTAGTTATGGCAGTCGCCGGGGCAACAGTCGCATCACCGGCCTTTGCGGATGGATTTTCAAAAGCGGAAACACTGCTGGAAAAGGTCAAAACAGGGCTTAGTGGCCTTTCACTGGTAACGGTGACTATTGCCTGTCTGTGGGTCGGTTACAAGGTTCTGTTTGGTGGAAGCACGATTCGTGAATGCTCACCTATCATCATCGGGGCAATTGTTATCGCCAGTGCGGCTGAAGTTGCATCAATGATGGTTAACTAATAAAGCGGGGACGATAGTATGTCTACACTTTATAAAGCGATGACACGCCCTGCTATGTATGTGGGTGTTCCTGTCGTCCCTCTTACTGTGGTTGCAGGGGCGTTATTTCTGGCGGGGGTTTATATCAGCAAGCTGATCTGGCTGGCTATTCCTGTCGCAGTTTTCATTCTCAGAATGATAACTAAGCAGGACGACCACATTTTTAATCTTTACTTTCTTAAGCTGAAAATGCTCGGAAACTCAGTGTGTAATCGTTTTTTTGGCGCACGAGCGTTCCTCTCCGGACAATATGAATCTGTTGAAATTGATGAGTTTGTTAATGCCATGAAACTGAATGAGCGAATCACTACTGGTAAATATATACCCTATTCAAGCCATGTTGATAAAAATATTGTCAAAACAAAGAACGGTGATTATGTAGCGACATGGCAACTGATGGGGATTAACTTTGAGTCAATCTCTGCGGAGATGTTAGAAACTATTGACTCACAGGTTGCCACTCTTGTTCGTTCATTTTCCGGACTGCCCGTTTCATTTTATAACCATTCATGCAGGGCGAGTTTTTATGATGCCTTTACCACAAAATCAGGTAATAAATATGCTGATATAATATCAGATTGTTATTATGGTTCGATGAAGAAAAATAAATTCAAGGGGAACACTCTTTACTTTACGCTGATCTACAGACCAGACGGGCGTGTAGAAAAACTGGAAAAACGCAAAAAAAGTATTAAAGAAAAGAAAGATGATATTAACATTCATGTGAAGAGAATGAATGAAATGATTAATACATTCTCTGGCGCTCTTGATAAATTTACCTGTAAACTTCTTGGTATGTATGAGGAGAACGGAAAGGTATTTTCTTCTCAACTGTCATTCTACAATTATCTTCTGACAGGGAAGTTGCAAAAAATCAGAGTCACTGATTCTCCGGTGTATAACGTTCTTGGTGGCGTGGATGTATTTTTTAATCATGATACCGGACAGATATGCCGCATTGATGGAAATAAATTCTTTCGTTCTATTGAAATTAAAGATTTCTGTAGTGAGACTGCATCCGGTGTTTTTGATGTGCTCCAGTATTCTGATGCTGACTATATTATTACGCATTCATATACATCCATGAGCAAATCAGAAGCATTGAGTACCATTAAACGTGCGGAAAAACAGTTAAAGAGTACAGAAGATGATGCGGTTACTCAATTGCAGGAACTGGAAAAGGCAAAAAATGATATTGTGTCCGGTGATATATCCTTTGGTTACTACCATTTCACGCTAATGGTAATGGCGGACTGTATCAGGGAGCTTGACGAATCTGTAAGTAAAATTACGGCAGACTTTACTGACCTGGGCATTATTCCGGCATTGTCAACCATGTCATTGCCAGCGGCATATTTTGCCCAGCTTCCGGCGGTTTTTCATTTAAGACCGCGTTTATCTCCGGTATCGAATGTAAATTTTGTCGAACTGGCATCATTCCATAATTTCTACCAGGGGAAACGCGATAAAAACTGCTGGACAGAAGCGGTTGCTATTCTCAAAACACCAAGCAAACAGGCGTATTATCTGAATTTACATAACTCAGTACTGTTTAAAGATGAAACAGGTGACAAGAATCTTGCTAATACTAAAGTTATAGGAACGGCGGGTTCAGGTAAGACAATGTTTCTGTCATATCTTGCCTGTTCATTACAGAAATACAATAACCCCGAAACTTTTGCTGATTCTGCAAAAAATAAGAAGTTAACGTGTGTCTTTCTTGATAAGGACAGAGGGGCTGAATTATGTATCCGAATGCTTGGTGGGGAATATTACACCGTAAAAAGCGGTGAGCCGACAGGATGGAATCCTTTTGCTCTGGAGGCAACAAAACGTAACCGTATTTTTGTCAAGCAACTGATGGAGATTCTGTGTACCAGAAATGGTGAAAGATTATCGACAAGAGAAAGATTGCTTATTAGCGAAAGTGTTGATGCTGTGATGGATTTTCCTCCTGGCGAAATGCGGGAATATGGTATTACCCGAATGCTTGAGCATCTTATGCAGAGAGATGATCGGGATGAGCAGGAGAACGGGATTATCCTTCGGTTGTCCCAATGGGCTAATGGTCAGGCTCATGGCTGGGTTTTTGATAATGCTAAAGACACATTCAATATTCAGCATGTCAATAATTTTGGCATTGATGGCACCGAGTTTCTTGATGATCCGATGGTATGTGCACCAATTACTTTCTATCTGCTGTATCGCATTACGCAGCTTCTTGACGGTCGGCGTCTTGTTATCTTCCTGGATGAGTTCTGGAAATGGCTACAGGATGAAGCATTCAGCGACTTTGTCTATAACAAGCTGAAAACAATTCGTAAGCTGAACGGGCTGGTTATTCCGGCAACTCAGTCTCCGGATGAAATACTGAAGAATAAGATTTCACGGGCTGTGGTTGAAGTATGCAGCACCAGTATTTATCTGGCTAACCCTGATGCCGATTACAATGATTATGTGGAAGGGCTTAAGCTGACACCAGAAGAATTTAATATTGTTAAAAATCTTGATCCAATGTCGAGACAGTTCCTGATTAAAAAAAGCAGTCTTAAAAAGGGGGATGGTAAATCATTTTCAGCACTTGCGACACTCGATTTATCGGGACTTGGTGGATATCTGAAAATATTGTCTGCCAGTGCAGATAATCTGGAAATTTTTGAAAGTATTTATCATGAAGGAATGGAGCCTGATGACTGGGTTCCTGAATATCTCGAACGGGCAATCTGACAGGTGAATTTATGAAACGTGTAAAAACATTTATGCTGATATCATTATTGACGGCTTCATTTTATAGTTGCGCAGGAATTCCGGTTGCTATTGATGCCAGTCCGGAATGGGCTGTTGAAGCCGCAAGATGGACAGAACGACTCAAACAATGGTCCGAAACTGCGCAACATTATCAGAGTCAGATTCAGGCATATAAAGACCAGTTAGCCACGGCAACAGGTATAAGGAATATTGCGGCATTCACAAATGAACTAAGTAATCTGCAATCAGAACTGACAAATATTTATAAGCAGGGGAACAGTTATATTTCTGATTTTACCAGTAATCCCGAAGGTGCATTAAGCAGTCAGGCCAAAAATCTGTTCAGCAAGTATGGAGCCTTCGATATGTGCACTACAGGCTATGAACGCAATGATAATCTCTGTAAAGCACGGATTGTGTCAAAGGCTGCCAGTATTGAACAGGGAAATGAGATAAATAAGCAGTTATCAAGTGCAATGTCTCAGATTCAGAGTTTAAGTACTCGAATTGAGGCTTCAAAGGATATGAAAGAATCCCAGGATTTGGCTAACGCATTACAGGCACAGTCGTTAAAAATGCAGGCGATAAAAATGCAGTATGATGTCTGGAATAGTAAAAATCAGGCTGACACGGAGATGTTGAAAGAACAACAAAGGGCTGAATATAAGCAACAACAGATGAACGCACCAATACCTACGATTCAATGAAGGAAAAGGTATGTCATTCTTTGTTAAATATAATACAACCGTTATGGAAGCAATTGATAAGGTTGGATCTACTTATCAAAGTCAATTCACACAAGATATAATGTCATTAGTGACAGCATCTGTTACGTTATATGTACTATGGAAAGGCTATCAAATACTCGCCAGTAAAACTCAGACTCCGATGCAGGATTTAGTTTGGGATTTATCAAAATTTGCGATCATAATCATGTTTATAACAAATGCAGATGGATATTTGACAGCGGCAACCAATGCATTGCAAGGCATGAAAGATGGGCTTTCTGGCGGAGTTAGCGCATGGCAAACCTTAGATAACTTATGGGAGAAAACACAAAATCTTGCGGAAAAGGTATATCAAAAAGACACTGATTTCATTCCTTTGGCTGGCGCATTAGGTATGACGCTTGTTTGGGCTGGCTCACTTATTTTAATGACAATTAGTGCTGTTGTTTTTTTAACTGCCGATATTACGATGAAATTCCTTATTATAACAGCGCCAATATTTATTTTCTGTCTGATGTTTGGTTTTATTAGAGTTATGTTTAATAACTGGTTGCAATCGCTATTTTCTAGCATCCTGACTGTGTTATTTGCCAGTTTAGTAATTCGGATAGCTATGGATTTTCAGGGGGATATATTGCAACAAGTATCTAATGCGACACCCAATAGTAATGTTATGACCGTAAGTGCAATGGGATTTTTAGCCGGATTGTTGGGAGCTTTATTGGTTCTTATAGCTAAAAGTTTTGCTGTCCAGTTAGCAGGTGCAGGTGTTGAAGGTGCTGTTCAGGGCGCTGCCATGATGGGGCTGGGTGCTGCTGGTATGGCTACTGGTAAGTCTCTGATGCTTGGCGGTCGCGCTGGTTTAGGTTTTGGCTTAGGGATGGCCGGAAGAACGGGCATGAATTCTTTATCAGGGAAAGCAGGGAATCTGATGGGGCGTGGTGCGCGAACAGCCGCTGAATGGGCGGGTGAAAAGGGATATCAGGCGCTGGCTCCGACAGGTGCTTTGGGGATGAAGGCTAGAAGACTTGCATCCCTGGAAAAAGCGCGAGCGAGGAATGCCGCATGAATATCATGAAACGTTTTTTTTATGTGATGTCCCTGAACTGGATACTGACGTTTGTTGATAAACATATCACCTCCGGATGGAGCAGGAAGAGAAAGCTAATAACCCAGCTTGTTATTTTAATCACGGGAATTACCTTATTTAAGGTCTTAGGTGGAATCAGTCAGAGCTGGTTGTGACATGCTTCATTATTTTGTCATGATACTTTATTTTGTCCTAATCCTTCTTTTAGGAGTGTTTACCTGCTTCGCAGGAATAAGACTTGGTTTAGGGCTTGCGGGGAAATGGAGAAAGGGTATGGATCTTCGCTTTTTGCTTCTTATTGGTGGGATTCTTTTTCTTCATCTTGGCCTTTATCTCTTAAAGGTGTTCGTGAACGCTTAATAAGGTGAATTTATGCGATGTGTGATTCTTTTGTTTTTCCTGTTTCAGATTTCCGGATGTACCACAAGGAATACCCTTCCTTCTGATATTTCCGGCGAACTGGAACCCATTAACCACAGCCAGGTAATCAGTTATGAGTGAAAAAATCGAAAAGAAGATTGAGACAGCTAAATCCTTCGAAAGACAACTCTATGCAGAAAATGAACGGTCTAAGAAAAATGCATGGCGTGTTGCAGTGGCAGCATCATTACTGTCCTTATGTCTTGGGGCTGCAATTTGTGTTCTTGTGCCATTAAAAGAAAAAGAGCTTGCTATTGTGGCTGTTGGCGAAAAAACAGGCCGTACAGAACTGATTACTCAGGTTAAACAGGAAAAGATCCTGCAATCTGAAGCACTTGGGCGGTATTTTGTAAACACGTATATTACTTTACGTGAAGGTTATAATTATCCGTCTCTTCAGTATGATTATGAGACTGTACAGCTATATAGCTCGAATACAGTAAAGGACGATTATCTTCGTCTGTATAACAGCGATATGGCTCCTGATAAAATTTATCATAATAACGGTTCTTACGTTGCGGTTGAGGTCATCTCCAATATTATTTCTGACGCAACCGCGCCAGATAAACTGGCCTCTGTGCGCTTTAAAAAAACGACGAGAAACTTCACGACCGGACAGGTTTCAGTTTCATACTGGACGGCTCGTGTGACATATCGTTTTGAACCAGAAAAGTCGGTTAAAAGTTCCAGTCGTGAGCTTAATCCTCTCGGTTTTACTGTAACCAGTTACCAGACAGATCGGGAAGTCAGGGGGGAATGATGAAGAAATTATTTATTGCTACATGTTTATTGCTTCCTGGGCTTGTGTATTCAGCAGCGACTCCGTTACCTTCTGGATTTGATGCAAGGATGCAGACTGTGAGTTATAACGGTGCGAATACGACCGTTATCCGGTCAAAGACAGGATTTCTCACATCAGTTGTTTTTGATGAAGGTGAGGCTGTTATCAGTGCAAAGGCTGGTTTTCCTGCTGGATGGGAAATCACAACCGATGATAATGTTGTTTACATCAATCCGCGTCCCGTTGTTCAGGAACAGGAAGGCGATGAAGGCGAAAAACTGAAAAAGGTTTTCCAGCCAACAGAAAAGGAATGGGATACGAATCTTTTTGTCAGAACAACAAAGCGGATTTACAGTCTGGATCTAATCCTTCTGTCAGAAGAAAAACAAGCGCAACCTGCTTATGTTGTACAATTCCGCTATCCATCAGAAATAGCGAAAAAGAATGCAGAAGAAGTAAGGCTGGCAAAAGAAAAACAGGAAAAACTCAGACAGAAGAAACTGATTTCTGAAAGTTTTGAAAAATCCGATGCGCCTAAAAACTGGAATTATTTCATGCGAGTCAATGAAAAATATGACAGTCGTCGTATCGCTCCTGATTTTGCTTATGATAATGGCATATTTACCTTTTTAGGTTTTAACTCAGGGAAAGTATTCCCAGCTCCATTTGCTGTAAGAGATGGTCAGGAACAGACACTTGCTTTTAATGTGGAAACAAAAGGCAAGTATAAAATTATGGTTATCCACAACGTTAATGACAAATTTGTTTTACGCTATGGAAACAGCGTTGTTGGTGTTGTGAATAAATCTTTCGGAAAAGTATTAACCGACCAGAGGAATACATCTTCTCCTGCGGTAGAACGTGTTGAGGTGAATAATGACTGATATGAAAAAAACAGATGATTTAGTTGATGATGCGAATCAGTCAAAGCTGGAAAGTAAACCCGTTCATGATATCGGTGATATCAGGAACAAAAATAATCGTATGCGTTCTGGCTTTCTGTTTGGTCTGATGGCTGTATTAGTTATTGGTATTTTTGCGCTGAAAACATATAAAAATTATTTTGCAGATGACCAGCAGAAAGCATCAGAATCAACAGGCGATACCAGCATTTCTCAGGTAAGTAAAATCCGTACTGGTCTTGGTCAGAATTTTGACCCTGTTGAGAACAAAGCAATTATCAATCCAGGCGCTACTGGTTCTGGTAATACTGTTTCTGACGGTCATAAAGAAGTGCCACAGGAAGGGTTCAGGAAATATTTGTCAATACCTGTTGCTGGTCAGGGAGGGAGTCAGACTGGCGCGAGTGGCAGCAGCAGGACATCGCAGACATCAGAGCCACAGGAAGAAAGGAAAGAATCAAAAGAAAATGTGCCTGGTAAATCAGGAATGAAAGTGACTGCGATTAATCTCGATCCTGATCTCTATATTGAGGAAAACAGGCTTATACCGTGTGCTTTAACCACACGCTTTGTTTCTGATGTTGCAGGTCGTATCAGTTGTGTTTTTACAGAAGATGTATGGAGTGCTAATCACCACACAAAATTACTGGAACAGGGAACTAAGGCTTTTGGTCGTTACCAGACCGGAACGCTGAATCATGGACAGGGCAGAATGTTCGTTATGTGGGAGCAGTTGCGGACGCCTGATAATAAACGAATCGATATGGTAAATACAGCAGCGGCTGGTCCCCTGGGAGAAGCGGGCATTGATGGATGGATCGATTCTCACTTCTGGGAGCGTTTTGGTGGTTCTCTTATGCTCAGTATGGTTCAGGATGTAGCGGCTGCGGCGGCGGATAATGCACCTGGTAAAGATCGTAATGTGGATTATACCGAAAACTCACGACAGGCAATGGCTGAAATGGCTAAAGTCGCACTTGAGAATTCGATAAATATTCCTCCAACAATGTATAAAAACCAGGGTGACATAATCACTATTATGGTCGGGGAAGACATTGATTTTTCTGATATCTATGAGTTAAAGGTAAAATAGTATGAATGGCGTTATTCCTGTCAGCATTAGCAATAAATCGCTCGATTTTTATAAAAATCAAGTATTCCAGTCTTTTCTTGATATTGAAGGGCTAACAGAAATTGCTGTCAACCGTCCTGGTGAAATCTGGACGGAAATTAATGGTGACTGGACATTCCATAATAATGACAGTGTGACCTTTGATTTTTGTAAACGTTTTTCTCAGACGCTGGCATCATTTCGGGGAGATGAAATCGGCGATACCAAGCCATTACTTTCAGCAACACTGGAATCAGGAGAACGTGTACAGGTCGTTTTTCCTCCTGCATGTGAGAGAAATACTATTTCAATCACTATACGTAAACCATCGACACGGCAGATAACGCATAAAGAATATGTGGCGAACGGTTTTTATGATTATGTCCAGTCAGGAAAGAAACACAGGACATACGATGATGAGCTTCTTGATTTATTCAGAGCGAGAAATATCGCTGCTTTTATGGAGCTTGCCGTAGCAGCAGGGAAAACCATTGTATTTGCCGGAGCAACGGGTTCCGGTAAAACAACCTATATGAAGAGTCTTATCGATTTCATACCATTGAATACGCGGTTGATTACGATTGAAGATGCAGAGGAAATCAAATTTTTTATTCATAAAAATTATGTGCATCTTTTTTACCCTTCGGAATCCGGCAGTGATTCCGGCTCTATCATAACAGCAGCGAAATTAATCAAATCCTGTTTGAGAATGAAACCTGACAGAATTTTACTGGCGGAAATTAAAGGTGGCGATGCCTGGGATTTTGTGAAAGTTGCTGGTTCTGGTCACAGTGGAAGCATGACGTCCATTCATGCGGCCTCGGCAAAAGATGCCATCATTCAGATGGTGACAAAATGTTATCAGAACAGAGAATGTCAGAATCTTCCTTTTGATGTTCTTCGTAAAATCATTATGGACAGTATTGATATTGTTGTTCATGTAGGCAGGGATGGTGTTGTCAGGCATATGAGCGACATCTATTACAAAGGGGCTGAATGTGAAAACTTTTAATAAGTCGCAATCTGTTTTTATATTCGCTGTTATGCTTGTTGCGGCATGGTTTGCAGGTTCATTTATTTTCTTTGTGCTTTACTTCAGCCAGATAAAGAATCTGAAACCATTGAAGGCTGTGTTCAGATCCATTGATGCGTACAGGATGGATATTTTTACAGACAGCCTTACTTTATCTGTTGTGACTACGGATATCAGAGTTTTAGCCTTTGTTGCACTTGGAGCAGGATTTGTCGTGTCTCTTATCATCCCTGTTGCGGCGTTGATAAAAATGAACGAGAAGAAAGAAAATATTTTCGGTGATGCGCGATTTGCGACAATTAATGATATTCGTGAGTCTAACAGTTTCACGCTTGACGGTGACGAAAAAGACGGGATTATCGTTGGTATAAAAGATAAGAAAATCATACGCTATGTGGGAGCAGCATTCAGTGCTATGGGAGCCGGGACAAGGGCTGGTAAAGGTGCAGGTATAGTCATCACTAATCTTATGAAGTACTGGTGGAGTGTTATTATTCTCGATCCAAAAAGGGAGTGTTTTAATATCACCAGTCTTATCAGGAAGGTGATTTTAGGTCATGAGGTTTATAAATTTGATCCCTTTAGTCCGGTAACGCACCGCTTTAACCCTTTGTATTATGTCAGCATGGGAACGAGTGAAGGTTTTAATCAGCTTGAAAATCTTGCGTTGATTATTTATCCCTATAAGACAGATGGTGCGGATGCTGGTAGCTATCTTAATAAGACGGCGGGGGGTGTTTTTAAATCTTATGCTGTCGCTTTATGGTTTATGATTAAGAATGATAAGTCTGGACTAAAAACGCTTGATATTGAGCCGGTCTTCTCAATGTCTAAAATTAATCAGCTTTTTGAACGTGCAGAACCCGAACATCTTCTTTCATTCATGAATGAAATTCGTTCAGAATTAAGGGGGAAAGACAAAACGCTTGCTGATATTGGTGTCGCTGGCCTTAAGGCATTCATTGAGATGGAGGATAAAACAAAAGCACAACTCAAAAGCAACTTTCTTAATGGATTATCACCGTTTGCGAACCCAAATGTGGCAAATGCTACTGATGGAAACGATTTTGATTTGCGGCAGGTGCGAAAAAAGCGGATGACAATCTATTTCTGTATTTCTGGTGATAACGCCAGGTTAGCTGAAAAAATAACAAATATTTTCTTTCAGCTTGCTATACAGGTGAATCTTGAAAAGATGCCAACGGATGATCCGGAAATAAAGCATGACTGCCTTTTTCTTCTGGATGAATTCCCGTCAATTGGTGCTGTAGATTACATCAAGAGTAAATCTGGTCTCATTGCTGGTTACAAGCTGAAATTGTTGATTGTTTACCAGGTCGGCTCTCAGCTTGAGGAAATCTACAGTTATGCAGGCAGTAAAACATTACTGGCAAGTGCACCCTGCAAAATTGTTTATTCCGCTTCTGATGTTAAAGATGCGCGGGAGTTATCAGAAGCGATGGGAACACGAACAGTAACTATCGGTTCGAAAAGCAAAAGTCGTAGTCGTGGAGGAACATCGAGATCTGAATCAGAAAGTCTTATTGAGCGTCCACTGGTAACAACAAATGAACTACTTACACTGAAATTTAGTGAAGAAATCCTGGCAATGAAGGGAGAAAACCCGATTCGTTGTGAAAAGGCATTCTACTATCTCAATGAGTATTTCTTTGGTGACTTTGTGAAGGTTGCTCCGGAACTTGCAAACATTTTCCCCAGGAAAAAAGGAAAGCTGGTTATGCCTCCACAGAAAGTATTTGAAAATGAAATCGTCGCAAAAGGGTATCTGGCAGTAAAAGATGTTCCTGATCTTGATAAAGCGGCGTAAAGGAGAACATGATGAAGAAATTAGTGTTTTTATTGATTTCCATTCTTGCTGGTTGTTCATCACCGCCAGAGCCAACACCCGCGCAGTTTGAAAAGGCAAATGAAGTGATCAATCCCTCATTGCCGTATGTTCCCGATTTTCACGGCGTCATAAAGTCAGAAGTTAGCGGTAAAGGATGGGTTTATGAGATCACTTCTTTATCCGGTGTACAGGCCAGAACGCCGACGTTTTATTACGCTCTGGCTCATGCGGACAGGGTGGTAGTGACAACACATGATGCTGGGCTGTGGTTTCGAATCAGAGATCTGTTGAAGATGGAAGGGGCAACAGCAGTCGTGGAATGGCGAAACGAGAAAAGTTTTTTACCTGAACAGGGGAAAATAGTTTTCATTAAAGCACAAAACGAGGTGAAAAATGACTGGAAAAAATAGAGTGGTTTTACCTGCCTTACTGGCGTTAGGATTAATATCAATAAATGCTAATGCTGCTGATCCCTGTAAATCTGTTTTTTGTCTTTATGGTAAAGCTGTCGGTAGAAGTGGAGGGGGGGGGTGCAGTAGTGCTGAAAAGGATTTTTTTAACAAAATTGAAAAGAAAAAAGGAAAAATACGCTGGAGTAAAACATTTGATCTCCGTAAGGATTTTTTAAATCAGTGTTCAACGGCAGACCCGACTGCAATCTCACTGATCATGAGTAAGTTTGGTCGTGTCAGAGGTTAATTAAAACCTGATACCCGCGCCAACGGGTATCAAGGGATATACAGGAGAAAATTATGAGCGAAATCCGATTTGTAACTCTGGCATCCGACATTAACAATATTAAAGAAATTTATTCTGATGATGAGTTAAACCGTTTGCTGGAAGCTGTTAATCAGAATTGCCCAGCCAGAATTGTGTTGGGTAGTGTGGAGAAGGGGAAAGAAGTACCACTCAAGTGGTGTTTTAGGACAATACCAGAGCGTATTTCAGTTGAAGAAATCAATGAGGTTAAAATTTATCCAGAGTTATTCTGAACTGAAATAAAGGCAAACGCCGCAGATTCCGGATTTTAATCCGGGATTTGCGGGGTTGAACAACCGAAGGGCGTTAGTTTTATGATGAATAAATTTAGTTATGTCAATCGTATGCTTCGGCAAGTTTTTGTTTTTAGTTTTATCACGGCCCCATCAATAGCTTTATTTGTTGTTTTTATGTTTTTTTCGTTTAATAACTCAATTGCTGGTTCATTTTTAAAAGAGGCCAGGGGGCTTATAACCGATACTCCTTCTGATAAGGTTAACGTCTGTCTTTTCGAAAAGGGCGTACCACAGGATATGGAGTTGACAAACTCCACAACTGAACATGTATTAAAAAATAAATGTATAACAACGTTAGTTGATGCTGCTGACTGGCAGGAATCTGTTGACGGTTCCATTCGATATTTTTATTGGTCGTCAGTTGTTATTGGCTTTGTGGTCTGGCTTACCCTTAATTTTCGTGCACTGGAAGAACTATTTTATCGTAGAAACAGAAAAGGAGACGTTGAATGAGGATTTTTTTAAGCGTGATTTTATTCCTGTTTACTGCTTTTCAGTCTGCAAATGCAGGTGGAATACCTAGTGCTTTAGCAGGAATACTTTCTACATTAAACCTGGAAATCCAGGGGAAAGTTATTCGTGTTCTTGATGGCGATACAATCGAAGTTTTACAGGATAAAAAGCCCGTCAGGATTCGCCTGGCAAACATTGATGCACCGGAGAAAAAACAGGCTTTCGGGCGCTGGTCAGCAAATCAGCTTAAAGCTCTGCTCGCAGGACAATCCGTTACCGTCTCTTATACGCAGACAGACCGCTACGGACGCATTATCGGTCATGTGTTCACGACGAACGGCACGGATGCCAGCCGCTTTATGGTTCAGTCTGGCGCTGCATGGGTATATGAACGTTACAACGTGGATGAATCATTACCGGCTCTGCAACGGGAAGCGCAGGAACAAAAACGCGGTTTGTGGGCCGACGCAAATCCGGTTCCACCGTGGGAATGGCGTATTAGAAATTAAGGTGGCAAGAAAATGCATTCTTCTTTTGGTTTGCCATTTCCGGCTGGTCACTGGTTTTATTCTTTACAGGACTTACTCGACAATTCTGTGTTTATGGTTTGTTTCTTTGCCTTCTGGGTGGCAACGGTTCATCTCTTATTAGGAGTTATATACAGAAAATTTAATATATCTGAAACAGTTGAGATAGTTATCATTTTTTTATTATGGCTACTAATGATTCTGTCTTTTTATCTTTGCGCAATATTAAAGGCTTATCTTTAAATCAGAGGATAAAACAATGATGACAAAAAATGATAAAGAACGATTCAATAAAAGAATCAGTGGTGGGGTTCAGATTAGTGCTGATATCCGTGTCAGTGATTTAATGACAGAAGGTGCAGCTTACGTCACTATAACGGAATCATCCCTGTATGAGCGAGTCTGTCAGTATGCCTTGCAACATGGTGAAGATTTACAGGGGATGTTTAAGGATGAAAAATATGAATATATGTCCTGTTTTGTTCGTGATGTAGCTGCATTCAGAAGTAATTTTGAAAGCGAAGAACTTTTAAAGCCTCTGTTTAACCATGATAAAGGTGATACTGTTGAGTTTGTTATCAGTGTTCCTGAAAAAAGAGTCGAGGATTACGGTGATATAGTCAGAAAAGAGTTCGTAGATATAATTCAGAAGCATGTAATAACCATTAATAATAAGCTCTGGAAGAAATTCGTAAAACAAGCCATGACGGGGACAACTTTATATATCGGTTTTGATATTAATACAGGTGCAATGGTGGACCCTGAAGATGAACGTGACACCATATTAAAATCATCACGTCAGGAGTTTGTTAGAACAACGACTTTCGATTCATTTCAGCCCTATTTCTATGTTGAGCATTTATATGCTGGCGCAAAAGAAATAGGCAATATCAATGGTTTTAATGTCTGGTTCAATGAAAGAGGATTTTATTTTTACTGGAATGAAGAAACGGAATTCCTGATTGAGAGTTGGTTGACGTTCCCTGCATATCCTTATGGTTGGTTTAAATGAATCTGTAGAGACGTTTGGACGGGGAAAGATTCTGTTGAAGAAATACTGAAGGATAAAGACAATGTGGTTTATGGGTTGATACACCGTGGGAATGGCGACATAAGCATTAAGGAGGCAAAAATGAATGATTGGCTCTATTCTTTACATGATTTAATCACAAATCCTGTATTTATGCTGTCTTTTGCAGTTTTTGGGGTGTCTACGGGAACACTTTTAATCAGAACTGCATTCAGAAAAATTAACATATCTGAAATTTGCATACTTTTTTTATTATTGATACTAATAATTCTGTCTTTATGTATTTTTGTAACATTAAAAGTTTCTTTTAACTAAAATCAGCCACTATAGATAAAGGAAATAGATATGTATCTGCATATTGTCCCTAAACTTTTTCATCTTATGGCGAATAAATGCACTCTTAAATCCATCGCCATACCTGAACTTGATTTAATAATTGATAGCGAATCATTGTCTGTGGGAAGACCGTGGCCTAATAAATGTGTATGGGTTGGAATGCTGAAAGGCAGAAAATCAGTTAATGGTCTTATTTTGCAAACAGATAAAAAATTAAGATGGTTTACTACCAGATACACCTGGGATATTGAAGATATGGGGCTAATTTACCATCAGATTAATACTTATATAAAAGATAATGAGTTTGATATGGTGTCACAGGAAATTCTTTTAAATGGTTCTTTTGATAAGTGGAGTGACAGGGTGCATTCAGCTTATGAAAATAAGCCTCCAGCCAGAATTCAGCCCAAAATGGAGTCCTTATTAAATAAGCCTGGTGAAAACAGTCATGATATGTGGAAAGAGTTCGAATGGGGTGACTTCCTTCTGTCCAGAGAAGAAAGCCTTTTACTTCACACTATTCAGTCTGAACGATTGAATACAGATTGTTCTTTATTCAAAAGACAACCGTCTATTGAAAGTGCATTAGTTATATAAATCAGATGCTTTTTTGGGGGGATTATGCAATATGCATTGCTTGATGGATTTGAACGAAAGTTTTTGCTGGATGCTCTTGAATTCGGTGTTCTGAAGGACTGGAAAGAAAATCCGGTAAAAGAACTTCCTGATATTGATG
>ENA-UOJD01002482-UOJD01002482.1-human-gut-metagenome-genome-assembly--contig:-P48-NODE-2482-length-15209-cov-7.614425_pt1 | contig 15209 bp, 22 predicted proteins | sample MGYA00242342_ERZ723889 | MGnify/ENA metagenome assembly ERZ723889
GTACATCACTTCAGTTTTTTGGCACCTACTCCGTACCGCCATATGGTACAAGGTTAGCACTTCGCAGTGGTAAAGTGGTGACGCGTTGCACTAGTACAGTATTAACGCGTTAGCGTGGTACCGTGAGCGCGCGAAGTTAGTTGTGACTAACTCAGTCCCAGTATATCGCTTCAGTTTTAGTGCTTTCCCCGTACCGCCATGCGGTACAAGGTTAGCACTACGCAGTGTTACAGCGTTAGCAGTTTGTAAATGGAATAGTGAAATGAAGTGGTGGCATAATGATATAATTTACTGTCATAGTTTCGCTAATAGAATTTGCATTAATAACTGTCATATGGATTTTAATTAAATTGTTACTTGGTACAACCAGTGCAGCACCAGTATACCACTTGTTATTTCCAAATAATCTGCAAGGTACTGTTATATTTGTACTTGAATCTTTTACTAAACCAAGCGTGAAGTCTGAACCAAATGCTATGATAGGCTTAGAACCGTCTGTTCTAATAGCAACACCATCTTCACTGTGCATAGTTGTTTCGTCAATATAGTCCAAGGTATATTGATTTCCATTTAAGCTTTCATATGCTCTTTTATTTGTACCCTCTACTACGAAATCTGTGTTAGCAGTAGTTACTGTGTGTTCTGTACCAAAATAGTTAATATCACAAGAACCACTCAAGAAAGCACTAGGCAAATACATACCAAGATAACCCTGACCTAACTGACTAGGGTGAGCATAATCTTTCTGCCAAATACCGCCTTCGTATCTATGTAAGATATGTTCTGTTCCGCTTAAAATTCTCCAACCCCTTGAACTTTGTTCATTATACCTTTGAATAGATACTTTCATTTGTGAATATACAGCAGGCATATGTTGAGGGTGACCCCATGAAATGTGAGCTAATGTCATTCTAGCTTTAGGGTAATTTGTTTCAATATAATTCTTGAAATGAAGAACGCCATTATTAAATGCTTCATCACTTCCGTATGTCTGTGATTTATCACTATCGTTCCAGCCGCCGCACACAAAAATATCAGTAATACTATCTTTGTCTGTAATTGAAACGCTTACATTTTGTAACTGATATAAGTATTCTTCATTTCCAAATCCTGCGCCACTTTGAAAACTATGGAAAAAGTTAATTCCGTCTGTAAGACCTAAAGCGTCTCTAAAGAACTCCCAATAGAATTTACTAACACTTCCGTCATTCTGAATACCATAGCTATCACCAATCATAATAATCTTTCGATTTTCTAACTTAGAAATTCTTTTATTTAATTTATTAGCAGTTTCAATAGTTAATTGCCTATATTCTTCTACTTGAGCATTATAATTACCAGTGTTTACCCAATAATCTTTATTGGTAATATCAATACTATTAGCAGGCACTGGCACTTTACTCGTAAAGCTATTACCCATATAAGTTACCACACTCAATGCTTCATACTGTAAACCCTTATTCCACTCACCCATAATCTTAGGTACATACCTAGCACCGACATACTGTCTGTTAATTAATCCATTACTCATATTACTCTTACCTCTCTTTCCTTAATAGCTTAATACTAAATGACCATAGTCATAGTTACCAACACCAATATTATTCTCAATATCCAACCCAGTAGTATTAAAAGTAATACTCTGCCAATTAGCAGGTATATTATAAACAATATAACCACTGTCACTAATACTAACAAATATCATAGTAGCAAGATACTCTCTGATAATACTATCTGCAAAGCTAGTATCATAATTAGCAATCCACTCCTGCACTTGTTTCATTTCCTGCTTTAACTGTTCAACATCATTACTAATAGCTTTATCATTTTCAATTAAGTTATTAATATAATCAACACACTTGCAGATAACTTCATAATAACTTAATTCATCATCATACACCAGCGGTAACACTTTAAAGCACCAAAATCTAAACTCTGTTAAGTTCTTATAATTTGCGTTCATTATTACCTCTCTTTCCCTTTACCATAAAGTAAAGAAACAATCACTACAATCCTCAATAATCTTCATATCAATATTGAGAAAAGTCTCTCTGAATTTCTTTAATAAACTACTATAATTTTCTGTTCCCTGTTTACCTTTAACTTTTTCAATATACTTATCAGTGCTATTAACATTCTCTGTATTATTCCCTGTCACATTTTCAGTACCATTTCCAGTTCTACTTCCATTACTTGTAATTGTATCAGTGCTATTATTAGTTGTAGTATTATCTTCATTTACCTTAGTAACTGTAGTTAAAGGAACGCTATCGGCAATACCCTGCGTGTCCATGCTATTCTGTGGTGTATCACTAAATCTATTCAAGGTATCAGTATCACTTCTACCACTAGAACTATTCACATCCTTAGTCTCATTCTTATTTGTCTCTGTATTGCTATTAGTCCTTTTACTAGTACTACTACCAGTCGTATCTCTTGTACCGCTACCCTCTCTACTTCTAGTCAAATCCACATCATAAAAAGGATTGAACTCAAGCAACTCACTTTTATATAACTGATTGTAATAAGGCATAATCTCATTGAGCTTAGCATTTAATGCCAGTTTCCACCTGCCTACAGTCTCATGTGCAATCTCTCTTGTATAATAATGTTTCAATATTTTCCTGCACAAAACTTGCCTATAGTTTTCATCAAAGATAGGAAAGTAGAAATTAAAAACCTTATTCCAACATCTATCTAAAATACTATCAACATTATCTGCACCCTCACTCTCACTCAAGCCTGCACTATTCTCACAAATAAATCGCACTTCTGTTGTATATTTACTCATTATTTTCACCACCTTTACCCACATCAGTTTCATTACTCAACTTTGCTTCATCGGCGTCATAAGTATCAAGTACCTGCATATCCTCACGATAATCAACACTAATGTTCAGTCCAAACATCTCATTAATCTGCTCACAAGCCTGCTTTCTCATAAACAGTCTTGAATACCTACTAGCAATAGTTCCACCTAAGTTTCTTTGTACTTCATCAGTAATCATTCTCTCTTTCTTTACAGTATTAACATTACTAATACCTAAGTACGTCAATGCTTCATTCCAGTACTGTGTTTTTAATGCATACAGCTTATCAGCGACATATGGACTTTCAGTATCAAGTGTCTTAATACCGCTTAGGTCTAAATTCTTATCGCCAAAAATAAATGGTTCATTACCCATATACTGTGCATACAGATTTTTCATTACTAACCTCTGATTTTCAGTACAAGTAATAATCTTAGGTGTTTTCTGTTGTAATACATTTACATCAATAGTTCTCTGTATTTCATACATCCTTTTACTCATTTCCTGCACGTCAAGTAAACTGTTAGTGTGTAGCATATTATTAAAAATAATAACACTGTTGCTAGGGTCAAGTTTTATTTGATATCCATTTTGTGCAAATGCTGTTCTAGTAATTGGTATTTTGTAAACGTTAAGCGCACCACCTATCATAACTTGCAATCCTAAATAACCCATGACATCATCTTTAAAAAACACTGCCATGCCGTCATTGAAAAGTGCTAGTTCTAAAAACCTTGCGTCAATAGTACTTGGTAAGTTTTTCCATTCAAACATTGAAATGCTCAACTCTGTCAGTCTATTAACATACTGTAGATATGTTTTCTGATTTTGCAGGAACGCTTCGGACTGTGCTTTTCTCCCTCTTCTACTCATTGTCTCACCTCTTTTCTATCTAGGACTGTTATCTAATGAATAGTTACCTATTTCACTAGCATTTTTCCAAAATGTAATACCATTATTAAATATATTTTTTATTTCAGTTATATCGTTATTGTTACATCCCTTTCCTATTATGCAGCAATTCTGTGTTTTTGTATAGTTCCAATGTGGTCTACTATTTATGTTTGGTACTTTTACTCTTTTAGTAGCATAACCATATTTATCAAAGTATTCATCAATGATATGTGCATATTGCGGAGTTATTTGCATTTGTTTAAAATAAAAATCCTTGTTTCGTGTAGCTACATCAATTGAACCACTATTACTTCCCCTTGTTTGTGGTGGTTTACTGTATGCTAACATAGCGTCTATGCCATTATCAACTAATCCTGTTGCTCCACTTAATGATAACTCGGGATTAAAACTACTCATACCTGAAACAACTGTACCAGTGTTAAGTAAAGCTGACATTGTTAATTTACTAGCTGATTGTGCTAACCATGCTTTATATGCGTCAACAGTCCACGCTACTTGTGGGAAATCACCCATAACTAATTTTTCAGAATAATTACCTTCATCAACATTAGTACCATTATAACCCAAAGGAACTAACGCTATTTGTGGATTACCTACAACACTTCCGTATAAAGCAAAATCGCAAGTATTTTTTATAAACCATTCATACCTATATACTGCAGAATTATCACAACAGTCTACTGCTAAATAGTTAAAAGGGGATGTTAATAATTTTTTATTTTTTGGTTTATATCCACCGATTGTAGTGTTTTTTGCTACTGAATTTACTTGCACACTTGGTTGTGTAGTTGTTGTATAAAATTCACTTGGCATTAAAAAAATATTAACAATACTATCTTGTTTGTTAGCTTGTGTGGCTGTGTCTAAATAATTTAATAATGTTTGTACTTGTTGATTATTATCAACACGTCCTGCTATATAATCTACACCACTAAATAGCCCACCTTGATAACCACCAGTTTTCGTTCCCCCTTCTGCAAAGGTTGTTGCTATTACTGCACTATAGCTTTTAAAATGTCCGCTTTTACTTATAGCATTACAAACTATCGGTCCAGTATCAATATTTTCTGCTACAATATTACTGCCTGCATAATCTATACTGCTATGTTCTCTCTCAACAAAACACTCTTTAAGAGTACAGTCAAACATAAACCATGTTTGCATAACATCAATAGTAAAATATACATTACTAACTTTATCATTTACATACTCAATATTAGTAATAAAAGCATAAAACCATTTAGTAGCATAGTTAGTATTTTGAAACATCATATAGTTGCAGGCATAAATGCTCTCTGCATTAGCACTCATTCGTACAACTCCCTGTTGTCCATTAATTCTCTGAAAACTAGCTTTGTCCATAGTCTTACTAACTTTACTATCAAAATAACTTTTCTGTGCACTTCTACTTTCAAAATAAATAGTATCTTTATAACTGCTATCTATCGGTACACCACTACACAATTTGATAACACTATTAGGTTGTATCTGCATATCTCCACCACCTTTACAATAGCAGGAAAGCAATTACGCTCTCCTGCCGTATTAATATCACACAACTGTAATAGTTGCAGTACCAAACTTTGTACTATCAAACGTGCTAGTTGCATTAACTACAATATCTCCTGCCTCAGCGTCACTATCAATCTTAAGCATGCCGGTACTTGAAATAGTAGCCTTAGCATTCTTTGTAGCAATACTCCATATAACGCTCTGCGGTGCATAATTACCAGTATTAACAGTAACACTCAACTGTATCTGTCCGCCTGTACTAACTGTAGCGTTACTAGGTGTAACTGTAACTTTATTTACAACAGGTGTTCCTGCAACAAATACAGCATTGTTTGAGAACGGAGATACACTAAATGTTTTCCACGCATGATACCAGTAGTTCCAATACAGTCCCTCACCGTTGTACTTCTCTGTGAAGTTCTGATAGTTATCAAAAATCATAAACCAATCACTATCTACTAAAACGCAAGGAATAGCGTCAAGTGCTTTAAGTTCTTCCTGTTTTATCTCTGTATAGGTCGGATCATCTGCAAAGAGAATATTTAATCTCTCAATGTCTAAATCACCAAAGCTATCTACAAGTACATGATGTCCGTCAAATTCTGCTCTATCCATGTTAAAAGCACTTGCAAGTACTTCAACATTCATAGTAGCGTCAAACTGTGAATTAACTAGCAAATACTGTTCCTGCTTAGGCGTATGGTTCATAACTCCTGCAAGGTTATTTTTTGAGCTAAGGAAAGTAAACTTATTTGATACTCCCTTGATAGTACTAACAATACTATTCATGTTTGCTGTGTTAATCTCAGGAATAGTAACAGGGTTCATCAGTCCATTTAAAATATGCTTTGCAAGCATATACTTCATAGTCTGAAATTCGTCATAGTTAGCACCAGTATACATAGCGTCTACAATCTTAGCAATCAAATCTGTAATGCCGTCAATAGACAGAAAAGACTGTCTTAACTGGTCATTTGATATTGTAGCTTTGTAGAACTTCTGATAGTTCATAATGTGAAATGCACTGCGTACGTCAGGAATTTCACGCTTGAACACATTGGACTCTGCAACCTGTGGGTCAAACTGAAACGGTTTTGCAATATTAACAAATACTTCCTCAATAGACTCACCAAACTCAAGCATACCTTTTTTAAACATAGCCCATGGATTGTCGTATGATTTACTTGTTAAAATTACTCTACCTATTCTGTTTACGAGTGCAGATAAAAACTCATTCTGCAAAGCAGGGTAGTCCATAATTACTGCACCGATTTCTCTGATTGAGTCAGAGTCTGCTGTAGCCTGTGGCACATAATCTTTGTAATTTGTACTTGCGTTGTTTCTTATAGCATTTAAGATGTCAACGCTTGAATTAGTAAGTGTCTTAATTTTTGGTTTTGTCGCCATAATTATTAGCCCTCTCTTTCTTTAAATAAATCATCAAAGGAAATTTCCTTACTGTCATCAGTATTATCTTCCTTTTGTTCATTAGTTGTTGCTGTAGTGTCTGTGTCTGCACTACCCTCAAAAAATCGTGCTTTATATTTTTCTCTCCACTCATTGTCATTATGCTCATATTTTGCTTTCCAGTCAGTGGTATCTTTTGCACGTGTTTCAAGGTCATTGAATGTATCAGTAAAATTCTCAATCATAGCAAGTGTATTATCATCAGCGTTATCACCTGCTAAACCTTTTACTGCTTTCATAAAATCATCATGTGTAAGTACTGCCATTTTTCTCACCTCTTTTCTATTTAAAATAATGGTCTGCACATCATCCAAACTGGCATACTTTTTCGCTTAGTTGGTGTAGACGGAGTAGGCGGAGTAGGCGGAGTAGGCGGTGTAACACCAGTTAGGTATTTATACCAGTTACTAGCATATGTTAATCTCTTACTCAATGCTTCAACTCCTGCACGTTCTCTTTCATATAAATATGCTTTACACGCTTCGTAGACATCAGTTAATTTTGAAAATTCATCACCAGTATAACCATATCCTAGTGAAGGTTTAGGTATCCATTGTCCGCCATATCTGTTTATTATTTCATCCCACATTAACTGTGTTTGAATTTCTCCTGTTGCCCAATTAGCTCCGTGTGCAGTTGCATACTGTGTTAGATTACTGCTAGGTGTCCACTGTATCAATCCCCAACCACTACTTGCACTTGCTGTTTGTTTCATACCGGGGTTAATATTTGACTCCTGTTGAAGATTACCTAACATACCTGCTACGCTTTCAATAGTAAAACCTTTACTGTTGAAATAACCATAGAACTCACTAGCATTATTTTCCATTTCAGACTGCGTTAAATATTTAGCTACTCCTACTTTAACAATCCATGCCATTATCTGATACCTAAACTAAAAAGTTTATTCCATGTGTTTTTACCACATTGTCCGTCAACAGTTAGCTTATAATCTGACTGAAAATTTTTACAAGCCCTTACACAGCCTGCACCATATTTTGTATCAATGCTACCACTGTAATAACCTAACTTTGTCATAAGTATTTCAAATACTGTTACGTCTATATTTGATGCTCCGCTCTTTAATAAATTCATAGTATAACCTGCACTTCCTTTATCACCATTATAACGTAAATGATAATCCCAACCATAACTAGGTGTGTAATATTTTCTTATGCAAATTTCTTTTCCTGTTTGGTCTCCTGGTTTATGTCCCTTTGTAGTTCCTATTTCATCAATACTTGCATGAACTATATGTTCACTATCTGTTGAAACACAAACATGATGTCCTGCCGCTAAATGAATATCACCTTTTTGAAAAGGCCTGTTACATGAAGTAAAACCACAGCGTTTTAACTGTTCGTATAATTCTCGCGTTGTAATGTTTACATTTACATTAAAACCTGCTTTAGCAAGTGCGTGTCCAACTAATGAACTACAATCAAAGTCAGGGTTTCCACCTCTGTTAATCTGTGAATAACCATGTGAATTGTCATTTGCTATTGCAATCATATAATCTGTGTAAGTGTCAACTTTACTCATTCTTATCACTTCTTTCCACATTTAATATGTCACATAATTTCTGTAATATTACTGTGTTGTCATTTAGTGCTGTTGTAAACTTGTCTGTTTCTGCCTTGTGACTTTCATTCAGTTTCATACAGTACCACGCCAAACATAAGCACATTACTATAGGAAATCCTACTGTTGTTACAGCCTGCAAAATCATCTGTATTGTATCCATGCTCTCACCACCTCTCTTTTATTCTCTTTTTAATTATAACATATTACTTGAAATATTGCAATATATATGCTATAATAAATTGGGATAATTATAGTTAATTTTAAGAAAAGAGTACATCAATATGAGTGAAAATAAATACTATGACGGAACTAAATTGTTATCAATGAAAGATATAAACGGATTAAAGCCTGAACTATTTTTATGTACCACTAATAGAACTGGTGGTAAGACAACATATTTTGGTAGGCTATTAATCAACAGATTTCTAAAATATGGTAAAAAATTCTGTTTAATTTATAGGTACAACTATGAACTTGATGATGTAGCTAATAAGTTTTTTAAGGATTTACAATCATTATTTTTTAGAAATTACACTATGGAAAGTGAACGCTGTGCAAGTGGTATCTATCATAGTTTGTTTTTGAATGAACAGCACTGTGGTTATGCTATAAGTTTAAATAGTGCAGACCAGTTGAAAAAATATAGTCACTTACTTAGTGATACTGATAGTATGTTATTCGATGAATTTCAGAGTGAGACTAATCACTATTGTAGTGATGAAATAAGAAAATTTATCAGCGTACATACAAGTATAGCAAGAGGTCACGGAGAGCAGACAAGGTATCTTCCTGTATATATGTTAGGTAATGCTGTCAGTATTATCAACCCTTATTATGTAGAGTTGGGAATATCAGAAAGATTAAACAGTGGAACTAATTTCTTAAAAGGGGACGGATTTGTACTTGAAAATGGTTTTATAGAAACTGCTAGTAAGGCACAAAAAGAGAGTGGTTTCAATAGAGCATTTAAGAATAATGAGTATGTAGCATACTCAAGTGAAAATGTCTACTTAAATGATAACACTGCTTTTATTGATACTCCTGTAGGAAAAGGAAAATATATTGCAACCTTAAGGTATATGAACCATGACTATGCTGTGAAACAATTTAGTGAGCAAGGATTTTTATATATTGATGATAAAGCAGACAGTACTTTTAGAACTAAAATAAGTGTTACTGTTAATGACCATGATATTAATTATATTATGTTAAAACAGAATGATTTATTTATTAGTCAGTTGAGATACTATTTTGAAAAAGGTTGTTTTAGATTTAAGAACCTTAAATGCAAAGAAGTTTTATTCAAGACTATTAGTTATTAGGTATCTGCTATTGTATGTTCACATGATACTGCTAGGTAGCACGTTTGGAAGATAACGCTAGTATGTATTATCGTAAATGCTGTGCGCTTGTGTTCTGCAATAGTTATAGATATAGAAAAGGCAAGGGTATTTTACTCCTGCCTTTTTGCTTTATTTGTAAAAATGATTGTGTATATCTGTTGCAATTAATATGTTTAATGATAATACAATTTCCCTTGTATCTTTTTTCTTTATAAAATCGTATGATAATAACTTTGCTATGTATAAACCATTTAAGCAATATTCTATTTTATACTGTTCTGTATATGGTACATCATAAAACTCGATTGAACCTCTAAATCTTTTGCGTAGTTCCTGCACTACTTTTTTCATTTTATCATTCATTAATTCATCTCTCCCTTGTAAAATAATCACAATCATATTTGTACTTGCAGAAACAACAAATATGGTTACAAGTTTTTTCGTGTTTCTTTGCTTTGTATCTGTAATATAAATCTACTAACAATGTTATCATATTTTTCCTCCTTTAATAATTTATTTATCATATTGTTTCACCTCATTTCATATGTGGTATCCACCAATAACACACCTCCTTTAATTCTTTTTGGTAGTAATTTTCCGGGAACACATAACCCAACTTTAAAATCACTATAATCTCTCTTTGTTTTTAAGAATTTTAATTCACTTTGCGTATAGTTATCACTCTCCTTTGCTTCATAACCCTGCATTGATTTGTTAAATAAATCTTTACATTTCTGTGGCATTCCTGCACATTTAATATCATTGTATGGTTCATCAACAGGAACTAAATCATTGTGAGTTATGTGTTCTATATATGTTTTCTGTCTTGTAAAAATAGCTGTGTCCCAACTGCTCTCAAGTTTCCAACAGCAAAACTTCACAGGGTCTACTGTTATACCTTTTATTTTATCAGCAGGCAAGTCACAATGTATGCTGTCAGTATCAGCGTAAATAAATCCCGCTTTGTCTACACCATAGTAATTTTTTTGAGCGGCTGTTATTGTAAAGTTTCGTGCATAGGATGTTATTGCACTGCCTGTGGCTATATGCCCCACCTTTTTGTTATTAGCAGGGACTATATAGAAACCTATACTTCCATCCTCTTTTACATATGCAACCTTAAAACTACTATTGGAACTACTGGCAAGTTTACCATAAAGGTTATTGAGAAATAGTTTTGCTTCTGTACGCTTTGCACCTTTACTGTTCATTTTAATTTCTGCATAATGATTGATGTAGTTATCAAATATTCCTTTCATTGAATAAAACCAACACCCGTCTAAAATTTCAAAATCAACTAGTTCATAGTGCTTTAACATTAGTTTATAATCTGTCATGGTTACTGTCATTATTACTGTACTATCATGTATGTTTCCATTTTTATCTTTATAGTAACGATTATATGTCCCGTCTTTATTTAATATATCACTAGTTGTTAATGACTCTGTTCCTTTATATAAATAGTTTCCTTTTATCTGAATAAAAGGTAACATATTTTCTTTAATATAAAAGCGTGTTTTTATTCTTAAAAAGTAATATTTATTTTCGCCTATAGCTTCATTAGGTATTATATTACCTTTCCAAAAATATGGCTTACCTATTGGAAAATAATTACCACTTTGAGAGTGCATCATACTAGGATATAAAGAGTTTACATCTGCTGTCACACCATTATGTCTAATAATATTTTCTTTTCCTTTTACTAAATAGCACCAGCCCCCTCTATAACTATGACGTATATACTCGTCAGCATTTGATGAACCATAAATATTTTTATCAATAGCAACTTCATCAAGTGATGGAAATAAATCTTCATATTCGTATGCCCCAGTAGATTTTTTATACTCTTCCATACAACACGAACCTATTGTAAGTTTATCATGCCCGTCATTGAATAACTGTTCGAGTGCTTCTTTAACTACTAACACGTCATTAGCTATGTATTGTTTTTCTTTATCAGTTATATTGCAACCTGCATATCTATAACCAACATATTCCATGTCTAATTTTTGATGTTTTGTTTTAAATGATTTTCCTATTTGCTTTACTGAAAACGGTAATAGTTTTAAGCTATCCCTTAGTTCTATTATGTGATTATTAACTTTAATAGTTAATGTATACCATTGGCCCATATCAGAAATAGTATATCTAAAAGTTTTATTTTTCATATCTTTTATACTAATAAATTCTGCTTGAGTCTGTTCATCATTTAAGTAATGAATAGCTTGCTCATACTTTAATTCTGTTAGCAAATATGACAACCAAAAATTTCCGTCAAATTTTAAGTTATGGTAATAAGCAACTATGTCACAATTTAATGATTTAAAATATTGAAACTGCTCGTCTATTGAATGAAAAATATTTACATTTTCTGTGTAAAACTCAACACTTGCACTTGCCCAAACTTCTGTTGATGTTTGCCCTTTATAAACTGTAGTTTCAAAATCACACATAAATCTTCTAACATTTTGTTTTTTATTCTTCATCATAATTAGCAAGTGTTTCTAGCCAATTATCTGTGACAATTTCCATTTCTTTTGACATATTATTATAAGATAAAATATTTAATGCTTGTACTATATTTGACCTTATTCTGTTATCTTCACTATCACCTGCTATTACTTCTAAATTTGATATAATTTTACTTTCATTGTCCTTTAAGTACTTATAATATGCTTCTCCAAACTCCTGCATATTATCTTGTAGCATTGATATTGCTTTATAATAAAAACTTTCCAATGATATTTCATTCATTCTATTATATGAACGATTATAAACATATCTGCTATTAGGTAAATCATATAACATATCTTTAATTGTATCTACAATGTCATGCTGTTGTGCAGTAAATCTTTGTTCTAAATCTTCTCTTGTTTCTTTTAAATACTTTTGTGATATAGATTTAGGAATGTCAATGTACGAAACATCAACACCTTTATCAGCATAATCTTGCATTAAACCATGTAATGCTTTTTGATTTTTTGTAAATCGTTTCTTTGCCATACTTTTTTCTCTCCTCTCTAAATTAATAAGGCCCTTGCTAACTTAATAGCAAGGGTCAGCAATAAGATAAAATTTTATTTTACTGATTTTACATCAAGTGCGCAGTCAATATAAGATCTGCCTGCCTTTGTTGTACCACTAACTTTAATAATACTAAACTGTTTGCCATGCATAATATTAATGATGTTATCGAAACTATGCTTGAAAGTAGCCGACTGACATGAGAATACTTCATTGTCTGGTGTAATGATTGATAAAATATCGACGCTATCTCCGTTCTCTTTTTCGTCTGTGAATGTAAGATAACCTGCCACTGGAATGGATGTATTGTCCTCTACGTCCTTGAGAGACTTAATGCCTCTATCTAATGTCATTAAATACTGTTCTACCTCTGTAAAATCCTTTGATTGTGTGTAAATTGTGATTGCCATAATTGTTTATTTCCTTTTCTTTTTATTCTGCGTCTGCCTGCTCTGTTGATTCTATGTATACCGGCTCTATTTCAAGCTCTCTACGTGTAATAGGATCAAGTATTCTTGCACCTGCGATGAAATCTGCTTCATCCATACCGTAAAGTTCGTTTACTTCTTCGAGTTCACGAACTGCAACGATAGTGCAATTGTCAGTGTTATAAAGTTTTGATACTTTCTTTAATGCCTTGTCTTTTTCGAGAATTCTACCACTAAGTATAAAATCCCGCTCAAAAGTATCTGCTGTCTGTGGATTTACACATAACGTTTTTACTGAAGTTGAAATAATTGTACGTGTGACCATTGGTTTTCTCATAGTTTTTTCTCCTTTTCTATGTATTGTGATTTGTAATAAAGTTATAACACCCATAGGTGTAATAGTCAAGTTGATTTTTGCAATCTGTTTAATGATAGCTTGCTATCTCTTAACTATAAGGCATGAAAGAAAATTGTCTAATTTATGTCGAAATATGATTTTGCAATCGTCACGATAAATTGTTTCTGTTGTGACGTCTCTTTTATCAGTTCTACTTAATACCTTAATCGTATTAGGGTCTGATATAAGTTGTGAGTATAAAGTTTCTAACATTCTTAATCACTTCCTTTTCTTTGAGGAGTCCGCACTATTGAGTATCATATTATCTAGCAATAGTGCGGTTGTATAGTATTAAAGCAAAACGTAACTTTTTGTAAATGATGTAATACCTCTTTACATATTATATAGTACAGTAGTGATGTAAATACAGTATGTCTAAATTATGAACATTTTATGAACTTTTCCACATTTTGATTTACTGTAATTTACGAAAATTTACGAAAACTTGTGCAATTTTTATTCATATTATAAAAAACCTCTTTTCAATTATTTTGTGATATATTTTGATTATGTTATCAGCTATTTCCTTTGATGATACACCACTTAGCATTTCATAATCGAGTGTATCAAGGAAAAAACGCTTTTCTCCAAGTTCACGGGTCTTTATTATGACGTACCACATATCTTCTACTGTGGCAAAACCATAATATACTTTTCCTTTTACTTGTTGAGCGACTTTTGTCGCTATTTCTATAACGAAATCTTCATAGATTTCATCGACTTCCGATTGTGACATTTTTCTATTTTTGTTTAACATGATTTCTACCTCTTTTCTACTCTTCTACGTCTACGTATAACATATTTTTTCCTACAATATTTTTAAATTGCAATACATTCATTTTTGACAACTGTTTGTTATTCAAAATCTGCGATTTTGTATAATATTCTGTGATGTCATACTGAATATCATGCAAGCAAAAAGTATTTGTCGCACTAACTTTAACAAGTGTACCTAACTTTATATTGTTTGCCATTGTTTCACCTCTTTTCATTCTTTGCTATATTCAATTGTAAAGCCTATGCAAAATTAATAACTATATAACTGCTGCCGCAATCATCTGCCAAAGAATATATGCTATCTATTATATAGTCAAAATAACTACTAGGTATGTCTTTTACAAGTCCATACCATACGCCGGTTACACGTTTTGTGTTGAATAACACTTTTTCATGATCCGACAAAATCCTAAATAAGTCTTGAACTGTCATACTATTTTACCTCTTTCCGGGTTTCACTATCAAGTTCAACAGCGTACTCTAAAAAATCTTTTTCAGAAATACCGTATAATTTACTTGTTTTCTCTGCATTTACAAGTTTCAAAAATTTAGCACTGTTGTCATAATCAACAGAAAACTGTTTTTCAATTTCCTTGTCACTCAAATCCCCAATATAAGACTCATTGAGCGTTATAACTTCATTAGTGTCGAGATTAAAACACATAATCTCAGCATTTGTAGTTGTGATTGTTCTAGTTATCATTTTTCTCATAGTATAGACCACCTTTAGCACTCTCTTTGAGTACCCCTTTCCTTTATCTTTAAGTACATTATATAGGTCAGTTGTGAACAGCGTATGTACAAATTGTAAACAAATTGTGAACATTTTATATAGTATTATAGTACTAAGTTAGTCACAACTAACTTCGCGCGCTCACGGTACCGCGGTAACGCGTTACCACTTTACCACTGCGAAGTGCTATACTGAAGTGATATACTAGGCCTGAGTTAG